>BNJV01000305.1_pt1 | contig 119351 bp, 134 predicted proteins | sample 8540591 | NCBI WGS metagenome assembly BNJV01 (sample SAMD00202457, study PRJDB9452) | human saliva metagenome | host: Homo sapiens
TCAAATTCAATATTTGTCTAGTTACATGTGGGAATTATTATGGCGTCCTTATAGTATAATTTAATAACAATTTCAAAACTTGTAATGCTTGCTCTAATTTATTCTTAGTACTGTGATAAGTGTACGGACACTTACGAGAGAGATTGAACATTCTTCCTCGAAATCACAATGATGGTCTTTACAAGGTATGCAAAAACCATGGAATCTATATGGGTAATAGAAATGGAGAGATAATCATTATCCTCCTCTCTCCTTGATTATGCAAATACTCCTATATGTCCTAAAGACCACACCAACCACAAGACTCTTAAAAAGATGAGACCCTGTCCTCATCTTTTTCATTATTCTATTTTTATACTTGCTTACTCCAACACTATCTTCATAAAACTCTTCTTTTCCCTTCTGGAGCAATGGTTCGTTCTCCAGTTCGGAAAAGGCTTAGCTGTCTTCCGATATCCGTAATCTTCTCTCCGGCAAAGCTTACGCCCGCCCTGCTGCACATTTCTTCTGGCTTCTCCCTTGGATGGTGCCAAACCGCTCACCACCAAAAAGATTTCAAGATATCGATTCCCTCAGGATACTCTGCCTTCTTTAAGGACGCACTTGGGTATTGTGCTGAATTTCCGCACCTGCGAATAAGGACTTGGCTAGCTTCCTCCGCCTTCTTAGCTTCCTCCGCACCGTGCACCAGCTCTGTCAAATGGTAGCTGCAGTATTTCCTTAGCTTTATTCAGCTCTGCTCCTTCCCAGGCATCCATCTTCTTGATTTCTTCCATCGAATGAAGGTCAGAAGACGAAGACACTTTTCCTACATCCGCATCATCCACATTTCGCCAATACTGGTGAAGTCGTAGGGACTGGTCTTAGCCGCATCCAGCCAAACCGCACCGCTGGCGGTCTTTTTCCCATCTTCTTGCCTTCCTTATTGGTAAGCAGGGTGATGGTCATGGCATGGGCATCCTTTCCCAGCTTCTTACGAATCAGCTCTGTTCCTGCCAGCATATTGGACCACTGATCATCTCCGCCGAACTCCATGTTACAGCCGTAGTCCTCATAGAGACGATAGAAACTCATAGCCCTGCATCAGCATATAAAGGAAAAACTCGAAGAAGAAAGTCCCTGAGAAAGACGGTTCACATAGCATCTGGCTCTCAGCATTTCGTTTACGGAAAAATGAGGACCCTACCTCTCGCAAGAACTCCATAAAGTTCATATCTCTAAGCCAGTCCGCATTGTTTACCATCAGTGCCTTCCCCTCGGAGAAGTCAATGAAACGACTCATCTGCTTCTTAAAGCAGGCACAGTTATGGTCAATCATTTCGGTGGTCATCATTTGCCGCATATCGGAACGACCGGAAGGATCTCCGATCATACCGGTTCCGCCTCCCACTAAGGCGATAGGCTTGTGCCTGCTGCCTGCAAACGCTTCATCAGGCACAGCGCCATAAAGTGCTCCCTACATGAAGGGAATCCGCAGTGGGGTCGAAGCCAATATAAAAGACTGCCTTTCCCTTCATTGACCATTTTTCGGATTTCTTCTTCATTTTGTAACCTGGGCAATCAATCCTCCTCTTGTAATTCTTCGTAAACTCCCATACTGCTTCCTTCCTTTTCAAATCATAGACTGAGCAGGATCCGTCTTTCTTTCAAAAGAAAAATCCTGCCTGATTTTACATCCCTCCACGGCGCGGAGTATCTCGTTCTTAAGGAGTATCCCAAGTGTGCGGTATCTCCTTTGCTTTCTTTGACAAAAATCATACTGTTTCTACAGCGCTCTATTAATATTTGGTCTGCTGCTCGTACTCGTAAACATTGGAAATCAGGCGAACCGTATCCTCCCAGCCGATACAGGGATCGGTAATGGACTTTCGAAGATATGTTCCTCCACCTTACAAGCGCCCTCAATCAGATAGGACTCCACCATCAGGCCCTTCACAAAATTGGCAAGCTCCTGGGAGTACTTTCTGGAATGCATGATTTCCTGGGCAATACGAAGCTGCTCTCTATGCTGCTTTCCGGAATTACAATGGTTGGTATCCACCACTGCTGCAGGGTTCACCAGACTCCGCTCCTCGTAAAGAGAATGTAAAAGCTTTAAATCTTCATAGTGGTAGTTCTGCACCATTTCCCCGTGCTTATTCTGTAAGCCTCGTCATAATGGCATGGGTGTAAGGATTGCCGGAGGACTTTACTTCCCATTCCCGGAAAATGAATTCATGGCCATGCTGTCCTGCATAGATGGAGTTTAACATAACCCCTAAGTCTCCTGAGGTGGGATTCTTCATGCCGCAGGAACATCCACCCGGAAGCCACCAAACGGTGCTGCTGGTTTTCTACGGAACGGGCTCCCACCAGCAATATAGGACATCATATCGGAAAGGTAGGACAGATTATCCGGATAAAGCATCTCATCTGCAGTACTGAAGCCTGTCTCCTCCAAAACTCTCATGTGGAGCTTTCGAATGGCAAAAATCCCTTCGATCAGATTGGCACGCTTTTCCGGATCCGGCTGGTGAAGCATACCCTTATAGCCTTCTCCTGTGGTTCTCGGTTTATTGGTATAGATACGGGGAACAATTAAAATCTTGTCCTCCACCTCTTTAGCAATTTCTTTAAGCTTGTGACAATACTCAGTACAGGATCCTCATGGTCTGCGGAACAGGGACCGATCACCAGTAAAAACTTGTGACTTTCTCCTGTAAAAATCGCCTTAATCTCCTCGTCTCTTTTTCGCTTTCTGAGCAATCAGCTCGGAAGACAACGGATACTGTTCCTTTACCTCTGATGCAGAGGGTAACTTATGAATGAATTCTAATCCCATACTACCTCCTTCCTATTCTGCTAAAGTATAAAGGAAGTTGAAAAAGTGCAAGAAAGAGGATGCCCTGTCGTAGGCACCCTCTTTAGGCTAAATCGAATAGGAAAATGTCTCTATTACATATCTCTTCACATAGCGAATTCTCAAAATTCTCCGATTTAGTAGAAGACTTATTATAGGGCATCCGCAATAACTCTCTTTAAGGTATCCGCAGAAGCCTGTAATGCTTCCTTCTCCTCAGGACTTAATCTCAATGGTACTACCCTCTCTACACTCTTCCCACGATAGCCGGAACGGAAAGAGACACATCGTGAATGCCGTATTCTCCGTGCTGCATACTGGAAACCGGCAGGATGGATTTCTCATCTCGAATAATGGCTTCACAGATTCTGTCGAACGGACATGGCAATACCGTAATAGGTAGCCTTTCTTTTCTTTCGATAATTTCGTAGGCGCTGTTCTTTACATTTTCCGCAATACGACTCATGGACTCATCATGCTCGATATGTCCCCGAAGCTCACAGAAATCGTTCAAAGGAATACCGGATACATTGGCACTGCTCCATGCGGCAATCTCGCTGTCTCCGTGCTCTCCGATAATGAAGGCATGAACGGAACGGTTGTCAATGGAAAGGTGCTCTCCCAGAAGATACTTCAATCTTGCCGTATCCAATACGGTTCCGGAGCCGAACACCCGATTCTCCGGAAATCCGCTCAGTTTTACCGCCGCATAGGTTAAAATATCCACCGGATTGGCTACAATCAGAAGAATTCCTTCATAGTTCCGCTTGGCAATCTCCGGAATAATGCTCTTAAAAATCCCTACATTCTTCTTTTTCACCAGATCCAAACGGGTTTCTCCCGGCTTCTGTCCTGCTCCCGCCGTAATCACCAGGATGGAACAATCCATTAAATCATCATAATCTCCGGCATAAATCTTCATAGGCTTTGCAAAGGGAAGTCCGTGACTGATATCCAGTGCTTCTCCCTCCGCTTTTGCCCGGTCCGCATCATTTAAAACCATTTCGGAAAAAAGTCCGCTTTGCATTAAGGCAAAGGCAGAGCTTGCTCCTACGAATCCACAAACTCGATAACCCCTACTTTTTCTCTCTTGAATATTCATTTTGCATCCTTTCCGGAATTCTTCCCCCATTCCTTAAAAAGCTTTTGGACAAGAGTAGTATAGACTAATCCCTAGTTATCTAGGAATTATTGCATTTTATACATACCTTTCCTTACTATTTCGACCATATTCAAAGTTTCTTTACTCCGGATTATTAATCCTTCTTTGCTTTATAAAAAGGGGCTGTAAAAATCAAAAATAAGAAATAGATTTTTACAGCTCCTTTTACGAAGTTCCTCCTCTTCCAAAAAGTCTCCGTTTTTCTCTAAATACTCCTGAAAAGCGCTCCAAATAAGAATGCATATCCTTTCCGTTGTCCGTTCTTTCGATTCTACCTTTGGGAAAGAGAATCTTACTGGAAGCTCCTGCCCTATCCCTAAAGACACTGTGCTTTTCTTCCATCATGAAAAATGTTGTAAAGGCACTCCTTCCCTTCCTTAGCTAAAGCCGATATTTTCCAGATTCCCGCCATGTTTTTCTGGCGATAAAGGTAGTAGGCTGTAAATCCACTCTCCGCCGTATCCATACTGCAAAGCATCATCCACTCGATTTCCCTTCTCTCCTGTCGCTTCTTTAAGGAAGGCAGATAAGGAATGGAAAAATTCTTTTGTCAGGAAAAGCTTTCCAGCGCTCCCCTGCCTGATAGATTTCGAAAATGATTTTCTCCTCGCCTTTCAGTCTGGCGGCCTGTTTTCACCGCTAGTGGGAATGTACGGTTGCTATCCGGAGCAAGCAGCAAAATCTTTGGAAAGGCTTTCCTCCACCTGCTGCAAATGCTCTCCCGGCAGAGCCTAAGATTAAGTCCATGTTAATGTTGTCAAAGCCTAATTCCTTGCCAGGCATACTTTTCCTTTACTTCTTCCACGGAATGTTTTCTTCCGATAATGTCCAGACTTTCCTGATGGAAACTTTGGGGTTAATGGAAATTCTATCTACAGAAAAATCCTGCAGAAGCTGTAGCTTTTCCTGATTAATGGAATCCGGTCTCCCTGCCTCCACTCGTATATTCTATGGCGCCCTTTCCTTGGAAAAACAATGCTTTCTCCACTAAGGAAAGCAGGATTTCCAAATCCTTTTCTGTTAGGGCTGTGGGAGTTCCGCCGCCATATAAATGCTTTGGAGCTGTTTTCCTCTTTCTCCCATTTCCCGCAGCACAAAAAGCATTTCCTCCTCCAAAAGCGAAAAGGTACTTCGGCATCCTCTCGGAAAAAGCTTCCAAGGCATGGAAAGGAAGGAGCAGTAGGCACAACGGGTTGGGCAGAAGGGAATATTGATATAAAGACTGTAACCTTCGCTAATGCTTTTTCCATAGGCCTTTTCCGCCCTTTGTAAAATGCTTTCCTCCTGCAAGGAAATCTTATACAAAAGCTCCGCCTTCTCTCCCTCCAGGGCGATATTCCTCTTTGAGAGCAGGGAAGAATAAAAGCTCAGGACTCTGTCCTTTCTTCCTGCATTTTCCGGCAAAAGTCCTACAGGACGAATGCCAGTTAAGTCTCCCCAAGGCAGGCTTCTTCCGCTTTGTTTTTCCAAAATATCATAAAGATAAGCTTTTAAAATGGACTTATCCTTTCCCTATCTCCGGTAAATCTAAGCTCTTCTCCGGTGATTTCCAGAGAAAAAGAGGAACAGAGAAGGGTCGAGAATCCCCTCCTCTGTTAAAATGCGATTTTCTTTTCTTCCGGCTTATGCTTTAAGCTCTTTTTATTTTACCTCTGTGGGCTGTCCCACTTCCTTCGCCCGCTTAAAGGCATTCTTCCTCCTCTGGGTAGTTTCCATCAGGCGAACTCTGACTGCTATGAATCTGGAAATCTTCCCCGGGATAAAAAGGCCTTACAAAGCTCCTCGGATGTCTGCTCAAAGGGCAGAACCTTATCTCCTAAAAATAATTGAATCACAAAATCCTCTTTTACATACTATATAAATTCTAACTGAGAAATCTCTGAAAACTCTTGATGACTATACACTATAGAATTTACTCTACAGAATTCACCCCTACAGAATTTACTCCTACAGAATTTACCCTACAGAATTCAGCCTACAGAATTTTTAATTGAAAGTCTTCTTTACATTGCTGTCCAAAAGTTTGTTAAAGCCTACCCAACCGTTGGCTTCCTTGGCCTTTCCGGACTTTTCTCCCTGCTCAATAAACTCCCGCATGGTTTCCAGCTTGGCATCCGTATTGTCCGCAAAAGAAAGGAGTAGCCTCCATGGTAGCCGGCTTCTTGGGAGAACTGTATTCCAATTCCCCCATGATGGGACAGGATGCAGTGTAAAAACTCTGTCTTCACATTCTCCGGAAAAATCGGGAATCTCCTGCATCTTTTCCGAAAGCATGGTGTAGCCGATCAAGATGTGACCTAAAAGCTGTCCCTCATCGGAATAATCATTTTTCGGAAAGGGAGTAAGCTCCTTGGTTTTTCCGATATCATGGCAAAGAGCCGCGCTTAACAAAATATCTCTATTGATATCCCCATAGTGTCTTGCATAAAAATCGCAAAGCTTGGCAACAGACAGGGGTATGCTCCAAAAGTCCCCCCACATAGCCGTGATGCACGGATTTTGCAGCGGAATGGAAGGAAAAGCATTTGTAAAATTCCTTATCCTCCACAAAAGCTTCTGTAACAGCTTCTGTAAATAAGGGTTCTGTACGGTCTTAATCAGAGCAAAAGTTCCTTACCCATTTCTTCCCGGTCATGCTTACTCACCGGTAAAAATCCTCTGCCGCATAGGTTCCCTCGGAAGCTACCGACAGGCGCTGAATACTAGCTGATTTACCCCGTTGTAAATGCTGACATTTCCCTCCACGTACACATAGTCCATGGGAGAAAAGTCCGATATCCCCGGAGAATTGGGTTCCCATACCTTGGCATCAATGGTGCCGGTTCTGTCTTGCAGGCAGACATTCAAGTATTCCTTTCCGTTTTTGTCACCGCTGCATTCTTGGTTTTCACAAGATACATTATTCACCCGAAGCCCATCTCGAAATTCTCAATAAAGCGATTGGGGTTAGGAACTCGTTCCATATTTTTCCTTCCCTACCTTGCCTGTATAGGGCAAGAAAGCACTAACTCTACATACTCTTTTCCATTATAACGGAGAAGTTCCACGGGAACAACCGCTCCTTCCGCCTGTTCCTGCAAAGTATCCTGAAAAGCCTTGCCGGTGTCAACGCTCTTTCCGTTCAATTTTTTGATAATATCCCCGGGGAGAATTCCAACAGAGTAGGCGGGACTGTCTTCCACCACCTCCGTGACATAAACTCCTTCCGGAATTCCCAGCTCCTGCATGGTCTTGGAACTGTTTTGAATCTTTACACCGAAATAGGGAAGAATTCCTCCATTACTGAGTCGTTCCAGACTTTCTAACGCATCCGATATTCCGATAATCTGTCTTCCTGCTTTTTCTGTCCTCTGCCTCCGTGTAGAAGCCTACCCATTCCCCTTTGTGTTTAAAACAAAGGCTGTGCTGTTTTCTCCGGAGAACTGCATCTTGATTTCTTCCCAAACCCTGTCCTCCGAAGCCTTTATCGTAGGACAAAACGCCGATGGTGCTTAAAGCCGAGGAATAGGCCTGTCCCAAGGGGGAGCCTAAAAGCAGTACCGTGTCGCCCTTTTGCAGAAGTCTGGAATTCCCTCTGGGCATTTCCTGAATTTTCTCCCACTCCTTATCCGTTAGGGAAGAAAGCTCTGCGGTGAGAACCACCCATCGATCCCTGCCGCTTTTTCCCCGAAGAGTGGCGGAAGCTTTTTCCCAGGTTAAAGGTGACCTCGTAGCCTGCCCCTGCCTTGGCCTCTCCCAGAAAGAGAATCACCACTCTTCTTTGGTCTTTTTAAAATCACCCCGGTACAATGCTGGTTTGCTTCACTGAGAGAATCTTCTCCGGGAGTATGAATACTGACCTCTACCAAGGATTTTTCCCCTTCGGAAATCAGCGTTTTTGCATTGGACATCAGGCTGTCATAGCTGGAAACGGAGAAATCAAACTTTTGCAGCTCTGACTGTACAACATCTTCAATGGCTTCGGTTTCCGCCACGCTTTCTGATGCCGCTTCCGTACTTTCTTCCACCAGGGCAATGCTTTCCTTCGCCTGCTCCCCTTCTCCTTGGGAAAGGCGTTTTCCCAGAAAAAAGAAGGAAAAGGCTGCCGCTATACCAAAAAGTCCGCCGGAAAGCAGAATCAGTACCGCCTTCTTCAGCCTTTTTCCATTTTCCTTAGGACCCTACGATTTTTCTCTCGAATAAAATGTTCTTCCATCTTGCATTCCTCTAAAGCCCTGCTATCTTACTCTTCTACCCTTTCCATTGCGGGAAGTGAAAAGCTGAATTCCGTCCCCACGCCTTCCGTGGAAACACAGTCAATGTTTTCCCCGTGGGCAGCGATAATACTTTTTACAATGGCCAGTCCCAATCCTGTACCGGCTTTATCCTTTCCTCTGGAAATGTCCGTCTTATAAAAACGCTCCCAAATCTTCCCCCAAATCCTTCTTGGGAATTCCGATGCCCTGATCCTTAATGCCCATCCCAGTACCTTCGTACCTTTTTGCTCCGTCCGAATCTGAATCTCCGAATCCTCCTTGGAAAATTTTACGCATTGTCCAAAAGATTGTAAAAGACCTGCTGTATCTTCGGATAATCCCCATTGACCATCTGTTTTTCTCTGCAAATACCAGAGAAAAATCCCAGCTTTTTCTTCTGACACTGCATTTCAAAGCTGGCACATACCTCTCGAACTCATTCGGTTTTAGATCAAAGCTACTCGATTCAAGGAGCTTCCTGATCCAGCTTGTTTAAACTCAGCATAGACTGGGTCAGTTTACTCAGGCGCTCCGTCTCGGAAATCAGCCGAAGCAAATATTTTTCCTCCGCCTCCTTGGGGATAGTTCCATCCAGCATAGCCTCCAAATAGCCCTTTATAGAGGTTAGCGGGGAGCGAAAGTCGTGGGAAACATTGGCAATAAACTGCCTTTGGTAGTCATCGGATTTTTGAATTTCCTCCGCCATAAAATTCAGAGTATCCGCAAGGTAGGACATTTCATCCCCTCCACCGACGGAAATCCGATACAAATATTCTCCTGCCGCGTAGTGTACCGCCCCTGCCGTAATTTTCCCCAATGGCTGATAAACGCAGAAATAAAAACGATGGAAAGAGACAGGACTGCCACAGCCAGAAAAACCTCTATAGAAAATGCTGAGCAGCATGGCTTTTTCCTGCTCTATTCCCGCTACGGATTTATGCAAAATCAGATGAGGCCAGATTTTGATAATTTCTCTGAATCGGTGCTGGGCAAAGATATGCTCCTCAGGCAGTAAACCGTGAAGATTGCCTCGGAAAGCAATTTTTCCACCGTTTTCCGTAGGGATCAAAATCGCCCACAGTCTTTCCGCTCCAGATTGTCCTTCCCCTTATGCTGTAGAATTTTCCCTGTCCTTATCCACCAAGGTCCATTCCACGTTACTTCTATGAATGTTTGCCTTCCATCTCCTTACTAAGTCTATCCAGAGAAAGGGCTCCGTTTTCCTCTTTGGAATAGGAGTTGGCAAGCTGGTAGCCTCACTATAAAGTTCCTGTCCTTCTCTTTGGTATAGATTCTGCCCGATAGCCTTTTTCTCCGTAAAAATCAAAGAAAAAGAAAGCCAAAGAGAAAAACAGCAGGTAGGTGATGATAAATTTGATAAATAATCGTTTTCCCAAATTCCCTCCTGCTTATTCTATCTATCCGACCTAAACTTATTCCTGTAATATCCATCCGGACTAAATACACCTACGATTCCTGTAATATCCATCCCTGTCTAAGCTATGTTTTACGGTCTTTATCCTAATCTAAACTTGTAACCTATACCCCAAAACCGTGGAAATCTCCCACTCTTCCACAGGGAGGCTTCTCCCGAAGTCTCTTGATATGCACATCCACTGTCCGGGAATCCCCGGCAAACTCATAGCCCCAAATATGATCCAAGAGCTGCTCTCTGGTAAAAACCTGGTTGGGGGAGCTGGCCAAGAAATACAAAAGCTCCAGTTCTTTTGGGGGCATATCAATAGCCTTTCCTTTATAATGCACCGCATAATTGCTTAGAGTTAATTACCAAGTCTTCGTAGGCGATATATTTGCCCTTTCGTAAAAGGTCTTCTCCCCCTTCCTTTTCTTTCTCTTCCTCCAAAGGCGGAGAAAAGACATGCTGGCTTCTTCGCAAAACCGCCTTCACTCTGGCTACCAGCTCCTTGGTATCAAAGGGCTTTAGCATATAGTCATCCGCTCCAAGCTCTAAGCCCAGCACCTTATCAAAGGTCTCTCCCTTTGCGGAAAGCATGATAATGGGCACATTGGAGCTTGTACGTATCCTTCTGCAAACCTCGTAGCCATCAATTCCCGGAAGCATCAGGTCTAAAATAATCAGTGCCACCAGCTCTTTTTCAAACTTTTTCAATGCTTCTTCCCCATCTTCACAGATTCGGGTATCGTAGCACTCCTTTTCCAGATATAGGAAACCAGCTCTGCAATGGAGCTGTCATCATCCACAATCAAGATTTTTTTGTTTCTCCGCCATGCTTCCTCCTTTCTACTATCTTCCATCTTTCATTACTCTAAAAATCACCGGATCGACTCTTCCTTCCACCTATAGAACATGATTGCTCATCAGCTCTTCTCTTTAGTCTATACAAAACTTAGTTGCATCAGCTTTTCATTCTTTCATCGCTTTTATTTCTTCACAGCTTTTATTTCTTCACCGGCTTTTTATTTCTTAAAGAAAGCAATGCTGACGCCGTCAGAACCTTCCCCATACTCTCCTAAACGGAAGGATTCGATATGCTTATTCTTTTTCAGGCATTCCTGCACCATCTTTCGAAGGGCTCAGTACCTCTTCCATGAACGATTCTGCACCTGCGGCAGTCTTGCCAAAAAGGCGTCATCCAAATATTTATTCAACTCCGGCAATGCGTCCGCCGTCATTTTTCCGATTAAGTTAATTTCCGGAGATGCCCAGCACCTTTCCTCTTCCGATGGAAGCGACTTTTTCCCTGATTCTTCTCCGGCTTTTCCTTTTTCCTTATGCTGGATGAATTCCACATCATGGCGGAAACCTGGTGCGAAGCATTCCGGCAGTGACGGTAAACATTCCGTTTTTATCCGGCAGGGTGGTAACGGTTGCCACCATATCGTGCATACTCAAAACCCTTACCTTGTCTCCGATGGCAAGCTTCTTTAAGGAAATGGTCTGGGAGGACCCTTTACGAGGGTAGAGGACAGGGCCTCGTCATTTTCCCGTATCTTTTGGTGCAGCTTGGTTCTGGTCTTTTCTCCCTCTAAGGCACTGCTCTTTCCTGCCTCCTGACGCCGTAATTCCTTTACCACCTGGTCAGCGGTTTCCTTGGCCTCCCGTAAAATCTGGGCCGCCTCTTCTCTGGCTCTTTGCAGGATTTTTTCTCTTCCCTTTTCGATGCCTTTGGTGGATTCTCTGGCCCGCTGCTTTAGGCTCTCCACCTCTGCCTTGTACCGTTCGATTTCTTCCTTTTCCCTCTGGGCAAGACGCTTGGTATTTTCCAAATCCGCAATTACATCTTCAAAATGCAGGTCTTCCTCTCCCAAACGATTCTTTGCCGAAACAATGATATCTTTTCGAAGACCAAGCTTCTCCGCAATGGCAAAGGCGTTGGACTTTCCGGGCACAACGATCAGCAAATGATAGGTGGGGCGCAGACTTTCCCACATCAAAGGCGCAGGCGGCATTTTTCCACTCCTCTGTAGAAAGGGCGTAAAGCTTTCACCTCCGCATAGTGGGTGGTGGCGGGGTTCGAATCCCCTTTTGGGAAGAGGTGGTCTAGAATGCCAAAGCCAATGCGGCTCCCTCTGTAGGATCTGTTCCCGCTCCCAACTCATCAAAAAGGCAGAGACAGTCTTCCATGGCCCCCTGTAAAATCCGCACCGTATTGGTCATGTGGGAGGAGAAGGTGGAAAGGCTTTGCTCAATGCTTTGCTCATCTCCGATATCCGCATAAATCTCCCGATACACCGTAATGCTGGAGCCCTGGAAGGCCGGAATAAAGAGTCCCGCCTGCCCCATGAGCTGAAACAGTCCCAAGGTCTTTAAGCAAACCGTCTTACCCCCGGTGTTGGGACCGGTAATCACCAAAAGGCTGAAGTCATCTCCCAGGCGAATGCTGATGGGCACCACTTTGTCTTTGGGGATCAGAGGGTGACGGGCATCCAAAAGCACCGTCTTTCGCTCCTGATTCAAGATAGGCTTTACCCCGTCCATCTTATTGGCCAGCTTGGCCTTGGCAAAAACAAAGTCCAAATGACTTAAAATCTTTACATTTTCCCCCAATTCCTCCGTAAAGGGTGCTAAAGAAAGAGAAAGCTGTAAAGAATCTTCCTCCACTTCCTTTTTTCTCTAAAGACAAAAGCTCCCGTCATATCATTTTTCCAGCTGTACAATGGAGAAGGGCTCCATAAAAAGAGTAGCCCCTGAGCTACTTTCGTCATGAACAATTCCCACAGAAGCATTTTTTATACTCTGCCTTAACAGGGAATACGCTGTCTTCCGTTTCGAAGGGTTATGACCGGATCCTGCAGCATGGAACGATTATGCTGTAAAATGCGATTTAATTCTGATTGATTTTTCCTCAAGCCCTTTTCCTTCCTGCGAAGATGGGAAAGCTCCGACTGGCATCATCCGCCAGCTCCTCTTCGGAAAGAATACAGCGTTGCAGCTCTCTTCGATTTCATCCAAGGGCGCCAAGCCTGAAAATACTCCTGCAAAGCATCTTCCCAGCTCTTCTCCCTGCTCCTTCGCCTTTTTGGTCTTTTTCCAAAAATCAGGATAATGTCATAAAAGCTCCCGGAATGGAAAGGGCTGTGGATAAGGCTAAACAGGGAAAAATAGGGGCGGACTTCTTTGATTTCCCCGAAAGGAAATTCCTCCCTAAACGAATACGGTCTTGAGCCGCCTCTGTTTCCGAAAGACTCTGCTCCACCTCTAAAAGGAAGAAGAAGGCTCTAAGGCCTTCAGCTTCTCCTACCCCAAAGAAGAGTCCGCCTCCTCCACTAATCGGTCTATGATTTTGTAAAACTCCAATGTCTTTAAGACCTTTTGGTTCATTCTATCCCTTTCTACTCTTTCACCGAACTTATTCCTTATCCAGCATAAGCTTTGCACAGCCGTAAATTCCCGCATCATTTCAAGCTTAGCCAGCATAAGCTCCGCCTTCTTATTGAGAAATTGTGTATGTCTCCATCATGCTCTTAATAATCTGTAAGAGGAAGTCTCCTGCTCGGGAAACGCCTCCACCGATAACGAAAACCTCCGGATCCGCAATCATGGAAACCTGCGCCAAAACAATCCCCAGATAACGCATACTGCATTCCAGGCTTGTGCTGGCCAGAATATCTCCCTCCTTGGCCGCCTCGCAAACAATCTTTGCGGTAAGGGCCTTTCCATAGATACGAAGAGAAGAAAGGATCTCTGAACATGACAAGAAAACGCTCTGCCTCCTTCACGATTCCGGTAGCGGAAGCCACCTGCTCCAGACAGCCCATACCGCCGCAGGCACAACGCTCTCCCTCCACATCCCGCACATGGATGTGTCCGATTTCCGCTCCTGCACCATGAGCTCCGGTAACGATTTTTCCATTCAGAATCAAACCGCCACCTACGCCGGTTCCCAAAGTTACCATCAACAATCGAGCCTCTTCCTCCGCCCTGCAAAAGCTCTCAAGGCCGCCACATTGGCATCATTTCCTACCGCACGGGGAATCTTTTCCTCCCATCAGCTCTCTCATGATTTTTGCCGGGATAAATGTCCTTTCCAGCCCTAAATTTACCGCAACAGGCACATGTCCGTCCGGCTCTACCGGTCCGGTACACCGATTCCGATTCCTGCCACATCCTCGTAAGCAATGGTTTTCTCCGCCAAATGCTTCTTCAACTCCTCAGCCACATCCGGAAGAATATACTTTCCCTGCTCCGCCTTTCTGGTGAGCACCTCCCATTTGTCCAACAGTACGCCGTTATAGGTAAAGATACCGCATTTTGACGGAAGTTCCCCTACATCAATGCCTCGCATATTGATTCATCTTATCCCTCCTCTGTAGCAAGCTACACACCTTACTCTTCTGAATGTTTCTATAAGCACATGGATGAAGCTTTTTCTATTTACCCGAATAGCTTCTTCTCTGTTTCGATATGCCAAAGAATAAATCCGTTCCCCGAACTGAATTTTTGACAAAGAACGAATATGTTGCAAACCTTCTTCGGTCTCCCCATTATAACGCAGTCTGCCTTGAAAATCATAAACTTTAAAAATATTTCTCTTGATAGAGAATCACCTTGTCCTGACTTAATTCCATGTTGTTGCCCATAAAGTCTATGGGTTTATCCAGAATTTTCTCTCCGGTCTTTCGGAAAATCAAAAGTCTATAGGGTTTTTCCTGCTTTTTCTTTTTACTTCCGGAAGAGACTTTTGTCTTTTGCTTTTTCTTTACCGAGATTCTCTTTGCTTTCCGTAAGGGTACTTCCGCTTGCTACAGGACTTTGTTTCTTTTCTTCGTCTCTTTAGTATTGCCACCCTTTGCGCCCTCTTTACCACCGGACTTTCCCCCATCCTCCTGGGGCTCGCCTCTTTGATCCGTAAGAACTGCAAGATAGTTATTATCATAGGAAATCATCCGAATCGTTTCCGGAATTTCCACCTTCTTCTTCAGCTCCGGGCTGGTTCTTACTTTCGTAGAGAAGAAAGCCAAGCCTCCGTCATACGCCGCAAAGGATTCCTCATCGGTAAAAAAATGCACTCTTCCTACAATAGCCCCGGAAAAATCATCGGTAAAGCCTCCTACCACTCGGTCAGCACCGGCATTTTTTTCCCTAAGGAAGAAAAATTATAATAAACCACTCTGGATTTCACAGCGGTCTGCTCCAAATGGGCAAATGCCACACAGAGCTCTGTTCCATCCGGAGAAACGGACAAATCCATGGGATAACCGTCTCCCGACATCACCGACTTTATGCCGATGTCCAGATTTTTGCCCTCCTTGGAAAATACCGTGATATAGGTTCCTGATCCTCCGACAAAAGCATAAACCTACACCTTTTTCGGAAATCCGTAATTTTTCTATGGTACTGGAGCTTCTCCCTGCCCGCTAAGTCCACGGGAAGAAAAATATACAACTGGTGCCGCCCTGCTCTCCGATGACAGCATAATCTCCGGAGACCGAGACCAGGGCTCGCCCCATTTCAAAGCCTGATCCCAAAGCACCTTTCACGGAAGAAACATATTTCGCTCCGTCCTTACTGAGTTTGATTACACCCATCCCGTAAGGAAAATAGCTGTATTCCTCATCTACATCCTTAGTTTCTTCCAAACTGTCTTTCCAAAGCTCTGTCCAAAAGCGTCTTCTTCCATAAAGAAAAAACCTACCGCAAAAAGAAAGAAAAAAGAATCAACAAAAAGAGGAAGCCAAAGAGTTTTTCTGCAGTTAAAGAAAACAGATTGTCTTCGCCCTTTCCTACTTCTTCCTGCAGTTCTTCTTTCAAGACCTTCTTCCGCCTTACTTCCTATGATGACTCTTTTGCTTTAATTTCCTTTTTCTTGATTCTCTTTCCCGATCCGCCAAAAGCCTACTCCCTATCTTAACTTAACGGTATCACTACTCCGAATACATTCCTTTAGCAATATAACTGTTTGGGATATATCCCTTTTTGCGATACAACTGCTCCGAATACATTCCCTTAGCGATATAGTTGTTCCGGATATAAGCCCTTTGCAATACATTCCGTAAAGCTTCTTCAGCCAATGCACGGTCTTCCTGATAGGTCACACCGAACCAACGGTCATGATCCTCTAAAACCTTTACTCTGGCCTTTCCTTCCTTCATCAGGCAATCCACCTCTCTGGGCAGCAGATATTCGGACTTCACTTCCTTACCGTACTTTTCCAACAGGAGGAATTTTTCAATCAGTACATCGAAAATCTCTCCGGCAGTCCAAACATGTTCATGGAAGCAATGGCATCCTCCTGCAACTCCACAATTTCCTTCTGTTGATTTTCTCCTCGTAAAATGCCGTCTTCCTTCCGCTCAATATTGTAGGTTTCGGAAATGGATTGAAGATAGCCTTCCCCTAACCTGACAAATTCCACGATTTACAGAGCCGTACTTGGAAAGGGTATTCACCAAATGATATCCCGCCATACACATTTCCATCATCCCGGAATCCGCTCTATCCGCCTGTAAGAAATCATTGATTAGGCGGAAGCCCTCTTTTCCGTAGAAATCATCCGCATTAATCACCCCAAAGGGTCCCTGCACCTGCTTTCTGCACTGCATTAATGCGTGAGCTGTTCCCCAGGGCTTTGTACGCCCCTCCGGCACGGAAAATCCCTCAGGCAGTGCTGTGATTTCCTGAAAAACATAGTCCACATCCGCAATCTTTTCGATTCTCTTCCCGATAATTTCCCGGAAGTCTTCCTCAATATCCTTTCGAATCACAAAAACCAGCTTCTCAAAGCCTGCTTCCAAGGCATCATGCACGGAATAATCCATGATAATCTCTCCATGAGGGGCCGATTTTCGCCAGCTGTTTAATGCCCGCACCATATCAGGGAGCCCAATCCCGCAGCCATGATTACCAACGTTGTTTTCTTTCCCATAAGTCTCTCCCTTCGGGTGGCTATTGTATAAAAAAGGAATACACTGACTATCCTTTTACCAGCTCTTTTCTTATCCTTTAAAGATAAGGGAAAAATGCCGTTTCGTCCAGTGTTTCTATTGGAATTCTGTAAGCAATTAAGAAAATACGCTCTGATGCAGTGTGGTCTGAAATCAGGAATACGCTCTGATGCGGTGTGGGTCTGAAAATCGGGGCACGCTCTCGCTATGCTCGCCTCGTAGCTGAGACTATAAAAATTCAGATGGTTCGCGATGATGCAGTACAGGTCGTAATTGGGCGCACGCTCCGCTAACTTCGCCTTCGTAGCAGTACTAACTTCAAGCTTCGCTTTGCTCGCTTTTCAGTAAGTACTGACGGGCTCAGGTGCCCCTATTACAGACCTGTACCGCATCTATCGCTGCTTTTATTGGTTTTTATAGTCCTTCACTTGGTCGGATCGCCGCAAGTACCGACGGGCTCAGATTACCCCTTATTTCAGACCCACACTGCATCTATCGCTTCATTTATTGATTTAAAATTCTTCTCTTCCCCAGTTTTCTCGCCAGTTCCTGCGGAATCAGGTTTCACTCTTTACAGGCCTGAACTGCTGTTAGCTGAAGATTCTCCATGCGGTTATGAAGTTATTGGCCCACCAGCCGGATAGGCTTCGTGTACCACACGGCCGTTGGAGGATGATGCGTCGATAACGGAGCCGCCTCCGGCATAAATGCCTACGTGTCCTCGTACCACCACAATATCTCCTGCCTGTAATTCTCCATACTTCCTTTCTTAAATCGTCCCGGATTTCTCCAACCGGAGGAGGTCATATAGGAAGTTCCCACGGCCTGGTTCAAACACCAGTATACAAAACCCGGAACAGTCGAAGGAATTTTGACTTTTAGCGCCCCATACATGGGAGAACCGATTTTGGAGGACGCAATGGAAATCAAAGATCCTGCAGAACCGAAACTGTTGCGCCTCCCACACGGAAGAAACACTTCCGCCTGAGCCGAGCATCTCCGCTTCCTGCCGGGCGGAATTTCCTCCGGTTGCGCCGCCTCCTATGCCACTGCGTGTCTTCGCCTTTGCTTTTGGCTTCGGCTTAGACTTGGCTGTGCCGGACTGAAGAAGCTGCAATGTTTTGGCTCCTGCGGTTCCATCCGTTCCTAAACCATTGACAGACTGGAATGCAATAACTGCATCTTTTGTCAATTCCCAAAATAGCCGAGGCCTTATCCTGAGGAAGGTAGCCGTATTTTACAAAAGATTTTGCATATTCTTTACATCATCACTTTGTTCACCAAGACGCATACCGAAAGGGCTTGGCATTTTCAGAGTCCATAAGACTTCTGGTATCCAGGGCCCAGGTAGCCATCCACAACTCGGTCATTTCTGGACTGAAAAAGCACGAATGGCATTTTGCGTGCTAAGTCCAAAATTTCCATCCGCCTCTCCGGAAAGATATCCCAATGCAATCAGACGATTCTGATATTTTTTGACTATCTAGCTCTGTTCTCCGAGAGCAATAATATTGGCCTTTACTTCATCAGAATATAGAAGATTGTATGTGGTCTGGCCCACTGTTCCGTCTATCGTCAGTTTATTAACTTCCTGCAGTTTCTTTACCGCAGTTTCCGTATCCTGGTCAAAGTTCCGTTAATCTGACCGCTTTCCGTAAGATATCCCGGGTTATACAAACGGTACTGAATCTTGGTGATATCGTCTCCCCTGAAAACCAAGCTTTGCCGCATAATGGGGAGCGGATTCCGACATCAGAGCATCCCAGGTGTCTACACCGGTAATACCGTCCATTTTCCGTCCTGTCTGTCTTTGGAAATACTGCACCGCCTTGGAGTGGCATCTCCGTAATAGGTGGTCGGTTCATCCTCCTCCATATAGCCAAGGTTCATCAATCTTTGTTGCAAATCCTTAACAACAGAATTAATTACACCTACGGTAAGATTGACCGGTGCTAAGTCCTCCGCCTGTCCGTCAATGGTAACTCCTTCAATAGAGGGAAGCACATTGGCATTTAAGCCGAGAGCCGCAATGGCCATCACACCTTCCGACTCCGCTTCAGTTGTCAGGACAATATCCGAAGAAGAAGCAGCCTGCTCCTCAGCGCCAAGCTTCTTCTCACAAGCAGTAAGCCCCAATAGACCGGCTACTAAGACAAGAGAAAGTCCTCTATGGAATAATTTTGAATTCCGTATATGATCTTGTATATTTTTGTACCCTCTTATTTCTATAGATGAAAACGCTGTTCTATGATACCATAGGCACTGTTCCTATCCTATAAAGAAAATCTTAATTTTGATTAGGAGGAGAGCCGGTAAGGTATAAAAAAACAGTAAAAATCAAGGAAAAGGAAGAAAATGGCAAGAGGAATAATTTAAGAGTTTTTGGAATTTCAAGAACTCTACAGTAAGATAGAAAAGTTTTGACACACTATAGTATTCGTTTGCCTCTTTACTACATCACCAAATGTGCTCGCACATTTTTGTGTAGAGACAAAAGGTAGGCGCAGGCGGGAATGCAAGCATTTCCGCCTGCACTGTAATCTTACACATCGAAAGAATGCAAGCATTCTTTCCGGTGATGCTGGAAGCTTTCTCAATCAACATCCCTTTTCTTTGAAATTTGAAAGATCCTGTTTTCATGTTTTGTTCTGACATTTTTAGATATTGCTTTCCCTCCTCAATCTAAAACTATCTATAAAGGAGTACCTATGCGTTTACGTCCTTATCCTGGTTCCGAAGATTTTGTAGCAAATTCTCACTATGTTTTGTCACATCCGGAACAGTACAAGGGAGTTTACAAAGCTCTTTGGAAATTCCAATCCTTGCACATCGAAATCGAGTATGGGCAAGGACAGTTTATCTTTGAAATGGCCAAAAGAAATCCGGAGGTTAACTATATCGGCATTGCGCTACGACAGCGTTTTTACTGAAAGCGATTCAGAAGAGAAAAGCAGAACCGGAGCTTACCCTCAACAATCTTTTCTATATCAGTATAGATGCGGGCTTTTTGGCCGATGTCTTTGCGCCTGAGGAAATCGGTAAAATCTACCTGAATTTCTCGATCCCCGCCTCAGGCAGGCAAATCAGCAGACTCAGCAGTCCTGTCTTTTTAAAAAGATTTACAAGGAAATTCTTGCAAAGGATGCCTCGTGGAAATGAAAACGAGACAATCAGGATCTTTTACTCTATTCCTTGAAAGCTTGGAGGAATGTCACTGGCAGATCTTATCGAGTACCAGAGATTTACACCATGATCCTGCTACTGAACGAGGAAATGTCAATGACCGAATATGAAGAAAGTTCTCTTCCAAGGAAATCCCATTTACAAGTTTATAGTATCAACTATCACTTTTTCAGCATGCTCCCGATACAAGTAATTCAAAATACTATAGCAAAAATACTTAGATATCGGCATGCTTTTGCTACTGTTTTTCCATAAAATACTTGCCTCTCCTGTCCCTATCATGCTATACTCAGTCGGTATGTAAATTTGAAAGGAATGGTTTTCCATGAAGATGGTTATTGTATTTGTATTGCTGGGCTTAGCATTGTCTGCCATTATTCTGATGCAGGAAGGCAAGAGTCAGGGCTTAGTGCTCTCCGGTACCACAGACAGCTATTGGCAGAAGAATGAGGTCGTTCCGTAGAAGGAAACAGAGAAGTTTACTAAGTTTGCCGCTTTTGCTTTATTCGCAGTTGCATTGGCGCTGGACATTATTTGGTAAGTTTATTCCTCTGTATGATAAGCCGCATTTTTATGCAGGCTTTTTCATATCCAAAGATAATTTATTCTAGAAGAAATAAACAGAAGCAGCAAGATCGGGAGTTCATGCAGTTCTCAGACGAGTTCCTCACAATTTCTGAAAATATTTGTAAACCACAAAAAGGATTAAAGAATAAAAAGGAGTAAAATGCGGGAAGAGCAAAGGGATAAGTTAAAGAAAATTATATGGATCTGATTAAGGATCCAGCTACCACCCATGAAGGAAAAAGGAACTTTTTGCTTCTTTCTTGTGCCAAAAAGAAGAAAAAGGCAGCCTTTCAGGAGCTTCTTCTGGAGATGCAGGAAGAAGGCGTTATCAGCATTTCCCTCGCAGGAAAATACAGCAGGGCGGAAAGCTTTTTCCCAAAGGGCACTTTTTCATGCCAGCCGGCGGGGCTTGCTGTTTTCTCTAAGTGAAAAGAGGAGGAAGTCTATATTCCCAAGGGGAAAGCGGCAATGCCATGGACGGCGATCTGGTAGAGGTCATCCTTACAAAAAGGGCGGAAAACGGCAGTAAGGCCGAGGGAAAAATCAGCAAGGTTTTTAGAACGTGCCAATAGGAAGTGCTGGGACTTGTAGAAAGGAAAAGCGGAAGGCTCTATCTTTCCCCAGATAATCCCAAAGCCTGGATTGCATTTTGATTTCCCGGGGAAGAGATAAGGGTGCTGTTCCCAAGAGATAAGGTTGTGGTAGAAATCCTTTCCTATGGTCCTTCCAAGGAGAACAAAGGCACCTCGAGGTCGAATTCTCAGGAAAAGAATCAGTTCCTCTCTCCTACCCTGTTGGGAGAAGTAAAAGGAGATTTTAGAAATAAAAATGATCCCGGGAATGGATGTGCTTTCCGTGATTCGATCCTTCTCCCTACCGGAGGAATTCTCCGAGGATGACTTTTGGAGGCCAATCAGCTCTAATGCGGTTTCCCCTGAAAAAGGCTAAGGAGCGGGACGAAAGGATTTTCGAAAGCTAACAACCATCACTATTGACGGTGAGGATGCCAAGGACTTGGATGATGCCATTTTCTTTTGGAATATTTTTACCGGAGAAGGAAGAATACCACCTTTATGTGCACATTGCGGATGTGAGCGACTGTGAAGGAAGGAAGTGCTCTGGATTTGGAGGCATTGGGCGAGGCACCTCCGTTTACCTGACAGATCGGGTAATTCCTATGCTGCCAAAGGCTTTAAGCAATGGTATTTGCTCCCTCCATGAGGGTGTGGACAGACTTTGCCTTAGCTGTATCATGGACTTTGACCCCGGGAAGGTCGCCCCCTTTCCCACGAAATCACTCCCCTCCGTCATTTGCTCCGATAAAAGGATGTCCTACAACAAGGTTACGGCGCTTTTAGAGGATAAGGAATGGGAGGATCCGGAGGAAAAGCTCTTACCTGCCTTTCCAAGAGCTCTACGAAATGAGAACTGGCAAGGCCTTCTGAAAAGTCCAGAATGGCCAGAGGAGCTTTGGACTGATTTTCCCGAATCCAAGGTATACTTTTGATGAAAATGGAAATATTTCCAAAATCTGTGCAGAGGAAAGGAAGAATCATAAGATTATTGAGATTCATGCTCATTGCCAATGAAACCGTGGCAGAGGAATATACTGGCAGGATATCCCCTTTTTATATCGTATTCACGAAAAAGCCGGATTGGGAAAAATGGCGAGAATCTCTCCCACGTTTCTCTCCTCCTTTTCCTACATTTTTAAAGGCAAAAGGATCCGGATAGTCTTCGACCGAAGGCCTTGCAGGAGGTGCTTTCCAAATTGAGAGGGGAAGCCGGAGGCTATGCTCAGCAGCATGATTCTTCGTTCCTAAAAGCAAGCCGGTACAGTACGGAACCGGAGGGACATTTGGACTGGCCAGTAAGTATTACAGTCATTTTACCTCTCCCATCCGTCGTTATCCGGACCTGCAGATTCATCGCATCATCAGGAGAATATCGCCTATCAGGAAAATGAGAAACGACGCAAGCACTATGAGCGGATTCTGCCGGAGGTGGTCTACAGAGCTCTCCCTTCGAGAAAGACGAGCAGAGGAAGCTGGAACGGGATTGCATGAAGCTGAAAAATGTCAGTACATGAAGAACTTTTTGGGAGAAGTCTTCCGGGAAGAATTTCAGTTTAACCCAGTACGGCATTTATGTTACACTGGAGAACAGCATTGAGGAACATGATTCCTCTTCGCTTTATGACAGAGCTACTACATTTTCAATGAGGAGGAAATCAGTCTTAGAGGCGAGGCAAGCGGAAAGACCTTCCACATGGGGGATCCGATGGGATTTCCGTTTATGCAGTGGACACCCTAAGCAGAAGTATTGATTTTTCTTCCTACTACCCGGAAGATGCAGAAGGAGGCAATAGTCTTGACTAAGGAAAGCATTAACAAATCGCCAACAATAGCCTTTCACGACTACTTTGTGGAGGAAAGCTTTTGAATGCGAATTCAGCTTTTCGGAACCGAAGTAAAGTCCTTCGTTTGGGCAGGCTCCATTAAAGAGGCCTTTGTCAGATTCGTAACGGGAATGTTTTGTGGGCATGCATATCAATCCCTACAGGCGAGGGCAACATTTTCCAATAAGGATGCCTTTAGAGACAGAGCTTCTGCTGCACAAGCAGGAAATCCATAGACTTCTTGGGGAAAATCAAGGAACAGGGCTACCTCTTATGCCTTTCCTTTATTTAAAGGAAGTCTGTAAAGCTGAACATGGGACTCTGCCGTGGTAAAAAGCTTTATGATAAGCGGGAAGATATGAAGAAAAAGGCCCAGAGAGGGAATTGGAAAGGAATTCAAAAGGCGAATATCAGAGTATAGAGAACAGATAGGAATCTATAAATCTCCTCTATCATCTCTTAAGTAACAGTTCTTTAAACGCCTAATGATTTCTTTCTTTACTTGTCGCAGACCCTAACTGTTTTGTATCCAGTTCTTCAGTTTCCATCTTTAATAAAAAATTCAGAGATATCTTTAATGATTCCTTCGTGGGAATCATTGATTTCTTCTCCTAAAAAGTTCAGACATGCGACATACATCATTTCTGTGTTTACGGATATCTCTACTATCAATTTTTCGCTAAAATTTTCTTCTTTCGTTAAATCCAGCCATGCCTTCATTTTAAATGGAATCAAGTAAGGAGTATTCAGAATACTAACTCCATCCAATATTACCGGCCCATTTCTAAGAAATTGTAGTAATCTTCATCTAAGAGAATTGCTGATAGACTCGATAACTCCTCTTCTAGCGGAATCGAGTGTTAGTACTACGTCCTCCGGTAATACTCATCTTTATCCGTTCTTCTGGAAAAATATTTCAATCATAGCCGGATAAGAATCGTTTTTAGGTTTAGAAAATCTATAAAATTGACTATTTCCACTACTTTTTGTTTCTATGTTCGTATCCCGCTTCCAAAAAATATAATCCCAAAATTTCCGACCAAACTCCACAGTCAGGACTTCAAGAATCAAAAACAAGATCAAGATCTTTTGTTGCTCTAAATTCCATATCAAAAGTTTGACATCAGTAAGTCACAAGCGGTACCGCCAATAATAATAGTTGGATTCTATAGTCTTGAAACCATTCTCTGAAACTATGTAGTCTCTTATCATATTTCTTCCTCCAAAAATTCTTCCATCATTTCAGTAAGAGAAATCTGTATGCGTTCATCCGCATTATCCTTTAAACTTAAATACAAGGAAAGAGCATCTATCTTCCTTCATTCCAAACAGCTTTCGGATCATAATGCCATACTTTCCAGCTGAATTTCTTTGTCTATATCCGTCATGAATTCATAGCTATTACCATAAAGATTGCATAGTAGCATAAGTCTCCTATTTTGGAAGGACTTAGCATGGAATATTCTGATAATGCGAAAATTCCAGCCTTTAAGAATTCATCCTTCAAATCTTTTTCTTTCAATATAACTTTTTCTTTACCGGAGATATTAAAATTTTTCTGCAACTGTAAATAATTCTTTTTCCATGAAATTCCGAAGTAACAAACTTGCTAACACCTCTTTATGGCTTTTAATAATTCCAGTATCTTCCAGCTGTTTTGTAGCTCTACTGATAGTCATCAATGAATAGGATAGATGATTGGACAGCTCGCTGAGACTAATCTCCTCTTTTCCACTATATAGGAAATATAAAAATAAAACCTGTGCCGCAGGACTGATTTTTCTAGGAGCTAACATTCTTTTGCTAAATTTTTCTTGCAATGCTACTCCCATGAAAGGAAGAAATATCTATGTCCCTTCCATTACAAAGGAATTCTTGCCTTTATTAGACTTTCCCTTTGTCTGGGTAGACATTCATCAAGCACTAAAACCACAGGAATATTCACTATTTCAGCAAGTTTTTGTACATGCTTTTTCACTGAAACTATATCTTCCATTTTTCCCTTTATATACATGAAGAGACAATCTGTTTCATCCAACTTTGCCTTTTTAAAAGAATAGCGATCTGTTAGAAAATATGGTATCTATCTTCCCAATCATTATATTCTGTTTTTATATCAAGTATCCGCTCTATATACTCCATTTCATTCCTCCATAACTACTAAAACGTATTATAACTTTATTTATGTTATAATACAATATTAATCAAGTATGATATGTGAATCTAGCTATAATATCCTCCCATAAACTTTAAAGATAAAATAGCCACTGTAGGAACTCTAACTTTTGTGGCAGTTCAGAACTCCTATAGTAGCTTTTTATAATAAATTTTGCTTTATAATGAATTATTCTACTTTTACCTTTACGCTTTCCTTCCATATTATGAGAGCGTAAAAGTAAAAAGTATTATAATGCAGCTAAATGAAAATATTCTTAACAACACTTCAACAATATATCGCCGAAGTCTAAAATCCCAATTCCTCATTCACCAAAATCACATGAATTCGGTCATTATGGCGAGAAAAGTGTAATAAAATCTGACAGCAGATGGTATCCGAGATTTACAGTCTGAGCACTTTCCCGTTACCTTACAGGGCGTTTTAATGTCAAACCTTTGGGTATTGGTGGGAGCCGCCATTTCTGGCTCTCATGGCTAGCTGTCCAGGTCTGGACAAATCTTCTGTATGCCCACAATAAAACCACCTTCTTCGGTCCCCTGGGCAATGCAGGAGACCCGGGTTGAATTCCCTGTCAATATTCACAAGCACGCATCATCATCTGTCATAGCATTTGCACTGGCCAAATATATCCGCATCATAGGGCCGCAAGCAGTGCCGCTCTGGGCTCCATTTGACTTCTATCTATGAAATTATATTCCCCTTCCTTTAAGGCAGACACCATGCCAATCTCCATAGCGCTCATACAACCGCCCATGGAAATGCTGCTGCCCTTGGGAATAAGATCCAAAGCCAGCTTTAATGCCTCTTCCTTGTCCTTGGCATAATAGCCGGTCATATTTCGAGACTTTTAGCCCCTTAATAACAGTCTCCGCCAATAACTCATTTCTTTCTTTCCGTAAATGTCCATAAGCACTCCTCGTATTATTAAGTTGTAGCTTTTCTTTACCTGTTCTTGGTAATCAGCTACTATTGTTATCTGATGCTGTGGATTGGTTTCTAACTCCTACCGCACGACGGTTTTCGAAAGGCTCCAACCACAGCCTCTTTGTTACATTGTTGATCAGTTAGATACCGCATGACGGTTTATGTAGAACGAGGATACAATCAGCAAAGAGCCCTGTGGGTCGATAACAGCATCAAATACTTATTACAGGAGGATTTACTAAATGATTTACGTTGGAATTGATGTTGCTAAGGATAAGCATGACTGTTGTATCCTTGGGCTAGATATCAAAGAACTTTTCCAAGTCTTTACGATACGGGAACAATAGCGATGGCTATGGAGAATTATTCCACAAGATGGAGTCAGTCTCAAGGACAAATCTCAGATAAAAATAGGACTCGAGGCTACCGGTCACTGTCCTACAACATTCTGGGATCACTTCTTGACCATGGCTACCATACCTTTGTCATCAATCCGTTACATACAGATCTTTACAGAAAAGGTCAAAGCCTTAGAAAGACAAAACGGATAAAGTCGATGCCCGCTCCATTGCTGAAATGCTTTGTGACTGATAAGACACTCAAGCCCTATACAGGTGCACATCCTACCACAGCGAGGAGCTAAAGTCATTAACTCGTTATCGTTTTGAGCTTTGTCAAAGAACGTGCAAAAATGAAAACTTCAGTATCCGTGCTTGTAAACATCCTGTTCCCCGGAACTTGAGTCTCTTTGTTCCGACTCTGCACATGGAACTCGGTATACCGTCTTCTTCAGGAACTGCGGAGCATATTTTATCGCAAGTTCCAATCTCACCCACCTGAAAGCTCTACTGCTGATGCTTCCAAAAGGGCGCTATGGTCGTGAAAAGGCCATCGAAATCAGAGAGACTGCAAAATCTTCTATCGGATCACTTATGCCTGCTAAATCAATGGAACTCAGGCAGACAATCCATCGAATTGACACACTGACTTCGATATTAAAGAAGTCGAGCAGTCCATTCAGAAAAATCATGGATGAGTGTGGTTCTCAATTACAACTATTCCCGCATCAAGTATCGTATGGGTGCAATGATTCTAGCAGAGATTGGAGACTTTACACGCTTTAGCAATGCAGATCAGGTTCTTGCTTTATGCAGGACTATCTCCGTCTACGTACCAGTCCGGAAAACTAATATCTTCTTATGCTCGCATGGAAAACGTGGCTCTAAGTATCTGCGTTACGCACTTTCTTTCAATGCTGCTATATGTTTCTGGATGGGACGAGCGATTCAGGCTCTATCTGTCAAAAAGCGGGCAGAGGGCAAGCACTACTATGTCGCAATAAGCCATGTGATTAAAAAGCTTGTCAGACCATCTTTCGGATGGAAACAACCCATACGTCATATCAGCCCTTTATAAGTTAAATTAGCTCATAATCTTTTCTGAGAGCATCATCGCTGATGCTCTATTCGTCATACAGATTTTTCAATGTACTAATCTATCTAAAATACGTTTCCGTATTTGCTCTAAAATCTTAATCTTATGCTTGACTATTAATAGTTGGTCTTTCAATAAGACTCAACAGAATATTTTTAGCACGAGTTCCCAAGCTTTTCAAGAGATGAAGTCTACCGAGAAATCTCCCTCGAGGTCGTGCTATAAGCTCACTACCGCAGTAGTTTTTACTATGAATTTCTGTAATCAAAAAGCCGATACGGGATTTTTGAAGTAGACAATCTGAGCTCGTCGGTACTTAGCAAGAACGAGCGAAGCGAAGTTCGAGCTTAGTACCGCTACGTAAGCGAAGTTAGCGAAAGCGTGTCTACCGAAGAATCCCCGGCTTTGCGTATCTTTATTCCATTATATAACTACGAGGCTAGGGACTTATGCATCCCTCAGTCTTGCCCCCTCTCCTCCAATGCCTTCAAAAGACTGTTGGTACATCCCACAATCTCCTGCTCGGTAAGGGGTGTGATCCTTGGCTCTGATGCTGACCTTATAGGACATGGACTTGTAGCCCTCCTGTACCCTGTGCTCCACATAGATATCAAAGAGTTCAATCTTCCAAAAGCTCTCCAGCCCCTTACGGATAGCCTCCTCGTGTCGCCGGCCATCACATTTACCGGTACTAAGAGAGAAGTCATGCAACTGCTGGGAACCTTTGCCACTGGCTTATACTTAAAATCTCCGGAGAGGATAAAGAGCCTCTAAGTCCAGAATGGCCACATAGCTTTTTCCTTCATATCGAAGTTCTGCAATACCTCCGGATGGATTTCTCCCAGGAGCCTAAAGCTTTCCTTCGTAAGAAATATTTGCCTTTCTTCCCGGATGGTAAAATGCCTTTTCGCACTCTTTATCATAGTGGAAATTTCCTGCAAGCCGGATTGACGAAGCAGCTCTCCACCTCTCCCCTTTTGTTGAAGAAGTCACCTCTCCTGCAAATCCAAGAGTTAAGGTCATCTCTCCTCCGGAAGCTCTGTCAAGGGAAGAGCCTTGGAGATAAATTTTAGCCATTTCGAAAGCTGGCATTCTTATTCTGTGATGCTCATTTAGGCTTAATGCCTGTAACATTCTCGTCACAGAGCTGGTTCTCATAACGGAGAAGTCCTCTCCCAATGGGTTGGCAATGGTAATCTGCTGCCACTCCATAGCGTCCTTAGGAATAAAAGCTTCTCATAAACCTTCTTGGACTCAAAGGAATAGAAATAGCTCTCGAATAACCCAGCCTCAGCCAATGACGAAGCTTCTGAGTTTAACTGTAAATCTTTAGCCTTGCCTCCAACAGTAACCGCCTTTGGCAGGGTGCTGGGAATCTGTCATAGCTGCAAAACGGGCAACTTCCTCCGCAATATCCGCCATTCTCTCCAAGTCCTGTCTAAAGCTTGGAATAACAAGGAAAGCTCCTCCCATTTGCTCCATTCTTTACCTCTACGGAAATCTCCAAGGCAGTCAAAATCTTCTTCATTTCCTCTCCGGAAAGAGAAAGTCCCAAAAGATTGTTGATATCAAATACGGAAACCGTAAGCTTTGTATCCTCCCGCTTTACAGGGTAGCAGTCCAACATTCCTCCCACTACCTCTCCGGCTCCCAGCTCTTCAATCAAGGTACATGCTCTATCCATAGCCATTTCTGCAAAGGTTTGGATCCAAGCCCTTTCAAAGTAGCAGAAGCATCCGTACGAAGTCCCAGTTTTCTTCGGAAAGACGGATATTGGTGCCGTCAAGCCAAGCTGCCTCCATACCATTTTTCACCTGATCGGTAATCATGGAATCTCTCCTCCCATGATTCCTCCTAAGGCAATACTTCTTTCCCCGTCCTTAATGCAGAGGATGCTGTCGCTAAAAGCTCCGTGTTCTACGCCGTCCAGCGTAGTGAAGCTTTCCCTTCCTTGGCTCTTTCCCACAATAATCTTTCATGTCCCTTGATAGTGTCGTGTAGTCAAAAAGGCATGCATAGGCTGTCCCAGCTCCAGCATCACATGTTTGTGATATCTACGAAGTTATTAATCGGACGAATTCCCTGCGGTGCGAAGACGAATCTGCATCCATAGGGGTGAAGGAGCAAAATGCACATTTTTAATCAGTCTTGCGGTATAGCGTTTGCAAAGCTCCGAGACTTTAATTCTACAGAAAGATAAGAAGAAACATCCTCCCTGATTGCCAAGCTTTTCCAATCTTTGGATACGAAGGGCCTGCTTAAGAGTTGCCGCCGCTTCCCTCGCCAATCCAAGCACGGAGAAGCAATCCACACGGTTAGAAGTAATCTCATACTCGTGCAAAACATCCTGTAGGCCTAAAAAGATCTACCGCATCCACTCCCACCGGAGTCCCTTCCGGAAAATGTATAAACCGCTCTGCGGTGCTTCCGGGAACAGATTCTTCTCCTCCAAGCTCTTCAATGGAGCACATCATACCGTTAGAGAACGCCCCTTAGCTTTCCGGCACGGATTTCCACGCCTCCTTAGGCTTTACTGCCGTCATGGGCAACCTTAACCTTACCCCCGTCCAAAACCACGGGAACCACGTCTCCCTGCTTCATGTTCTGAGCACCGGTAACAATCTGAATCTGCTCGTTTCCGATATCTACTTGGCAAATGGAGAGCTTTGTCCGCATCCGGATGCTTCTCCAAAGAAAGAATCTTTCCGGTAACAATCTTTTTCCAGATTCTCCCCAAATCCTCCATGGTTTCTACCCTATTTCCTGCCAATGTCATGGCATCCCGGAATTCCTGTCCGCTTACGGAAAGTCCTGGAACATAGGCTCTCAGCCAATTCATGGATGTATTCATATTTTTCCCCCTAACTCTTAAAACTGCTCCAGAAAAACGCAGGTCATTTTCATGCAAAAGACATATCATCAATCTCATACTTCAAAAAGGGCACTCTCCAAGCCCACACTGTTGGCGAAACCGCTGTATTCCTTGGAATCAATGCCACAGCTCTCCAAAACCTTGGGATGTACCTATACTGCAGCCCAAAAATCTCAATCCAGCCCTCTCCCCTACAGAAACGGCAGCCCTTTCCTTACATTTAAAGCAGGACACCATCCACCTCGGCGGAAGGCTCCGTAAAGGGGAAGTGGTGGGGACGAAGCTTGGTCTTGGTATCCTGTCCGAACAGCTCCTTGGCAAACAAACTCGAGGTTCCCTTTAAGTCGGAAAAATGAATATTTTTATCAATCACCAATCCCTCAATCTGGTGGAAAGAGGGGAGTGGGTGGCATCCACACTGCATCGGAACGGAATACTCTTCGGACAAATCATGCGAATAGGCGGCTTTATGAGTCTCCATATATCTGCCTGTACGGAGGATGTCTGGGTACGGAGCAAATGTTGAGTTGATATAAAAAGGTATCCTGTTCATCTCTTGCAGGATGTCCTTTCGGAATATTCAGCTTCAAAGTTGTAGCTGTCATACTCCACCTCCGGTCCCTCTACTACCCTCATAGCCCATGCCGATAAGATTTTCTCCACCTCTTCCAGAGCTAAAGTATTGGGGTGGGATGTCCATAACGAATCTTCTTGGCAGGAAGGGTAGTCGATGGTCTCCTCCTGCATTTTTGCTTCCCGAAGGCTTCTTTCCAAGGCCTCTCCATGGCTCTTAATGCTCTGCTCCACCTTTTGGAACATTTCATTAACCAGCTGTCCGAACTTTGGTCTTTCCTCCGGACTAAGATCCTTTAAAAGCTTCTTCGGCTCCGTCCGCTCTCCTTCTTCCCTAAGAACTGTACTCTGATGTCATTTTAAGGCTGTTAAATCCTTGGAACCCTGCAATCTGTTCCTCTGCTCGTTTCTCACAATCTCTTGCAATACTTGATGATCCATACACTCTTCCTTTCCACTTTAATATTTGTTCTACTTCCTCTTACAAAGGAAATCCGCTTTCTTTTGAGAACTATTTTTAGAGTTTATCTTTTTAGTAATAAAAAGCCCCTGTCTGTTCTCAAACAGACAGGGACGATTGCTCAGTGGTACCACCCTGTTTTTCGATTCTTCTTCTAAACCAAGAACCGAACCCCTCATTTTGAATATAACGTATTCCACGGTTTTTGCTACTCCTTCACAAAAAACAGCTCCGGCAGGAAAATTCCATCGGGAAGATAGAAAGGACTTTCAGCCAAAGATCCCTCTCTCTAGGCTATCTTTTCTCCCTTTGTACTGGGCGCCATCTTCGCTTTTCAACCGACAGTTTATTGCCTAATGAAGGAAAAAGTCAAGCTTTTAGGCTTAGACTCCGGCTCCTGCTTTCTTTCCTTGCTTTAGCCTTGTATCTTCTTTCTCTTCTTTCCTTCTCCCTTGCCTAAATCCGTGGCTTCACTCCAGACACGAATCTGGCTCTTTGTGGTTTTCTTCACCACATACATGGCATAGTCAGCATTTTTCTGAGCTGAGTCGGATTGGTTCCTCCTTCGGTACCAGCTCACACCGCCGGAAAGACGAAGCTGCTTCTTCCTCTCCATCCGGAAGCATGATGAAGCTGTTGTCAATGGTCTCCCGTAATCTTTCAATCAAGGCATTGATACGGCTCCGATTGCCCTCTTCATCAAAGATAAAGTACATTGAACTCGTCTCCGGAAATACGGGAATATATGGCTTCATCCCCCAAGCCTTCTCTCATGGCATCAGGAAGCACAGCGGATATATTTGTCTCCATATTCATGACCGTGGTATCGTTTACAATTTTCAGATTATCCAGTCCATCCTTGATATACACCGATGAATTTCCTCACCTCTTTTCTCCAGCTCTCGGATTCTTCGTCCGAAAGGCTCTTTCGGTTATACAAAGATCTGTATGAAGTCATGGCCTTTCGTATTGTAGATTCCTTTGTTCCTGTGATGCCTTATCGGACAATCCTCCAGAGCCTCGACATTTGATCAATCTCTAAAATGCCGGTTTCTCTAAGACGAAGTTTATCCGTCGTCTTATTACTGCAATCGCCAGCGCCAGCTCCGAATAGGCTGCAAAAATAGGAAATCACAAGGCTTCCCACGGTCCGATACCCAGAGTCAGAATAATGGTAGCTGGACACGATGAAGGTCATCCTATCCGCAAAGCGGTTCATCCGTCTTATAGGAATAGCTCGCTCTGCTGCACTCGCATATCCGTGAAAGGTCCTACTGTGGAAAAAGATGTAAAGCATACCGAAAGTAAAATAATTTGTTTCTGCATCCGAAACAACTTTTCCCTTCCCGGTCTTCTCTATCGTAGCTTCTATCAATTGAGCTGAATGATATCCTGATAGCTTGTACTGCTTCCCTCTGAATTTCCCGGCTTTTATGGACGCTGAAAATAGAGGCAGTTCCACTACCGTCCAATTCTCTGGAGGCAGATTTTGCTTCAAATAATCCACCAAAATATCCACTCAGAACTCCATACACCCTGTCCGACGAGCCGTAGGGGAACTGAATAGAGCATGGCTTCTCTGGTTTCGCTGAATAAGGTATGAGGTTTACTCCAAAATCCCATATCCTCCCAGTGTCATCCAGCTTTACTGTAAAAGGTCAGCAGGTGGTTCATAAAAAGTCATAATAGGGCACATCTGCCTGTACTGAATTGAAAAGCTGGTATTGGGTTTATCGGTAGCAATCTGGGTATTTCGTACCACCAAAAGAGGAGAGTTCAATCAGTAAATCCAGTTTGAGCTGGCTCTGGATTCGGATCCAAATCTCGAAAAGTACAGACGGCTTATCCATATATTTCTTGGACGTCAGTACTATCTTCCAAGTTATCCGCATTTAATATCATGAAAACGCCGGTAACGTGATTGGTCCGCATCATACTGATTAAGTCCATACTGACTGCACTTAAGAAAGGGCGGCATTTTTCGGAACTGTCATCACAGCCTCAATGTCCATCTTTCCTCATCACGGCCCATCTGCCAAAAGATTAATCTTTTTGCACGGTTTTGTGACATTCATCCACTGATTCACCATCAGGCTTTTCCAGATAATTTCGTCTCGCTTCCACACGACTTTCGATGATATTCGAATTTCTTTATGAATCAGAAAACAAGCCTTGACCATAGTAATCATCAAAATCAAAATCTCCAAGATAACCAACCCGCATCAAAGGAATCAATATTTTCGTAAAATCAGTTTGTTTCTTCATACGCGTCCTTTGCACTTTTGCTCCCCGTATTGATAAGGAGTCTGCTATCGACAACAACAAATTTATTTCCTGTAATATAGTCTCATAATACTGTTCAAAATTCTCCCGTCATTATCATACTCCGCTATAGCATCCTCTCTGGATACGCTGGAAGCCATTGCAGTCTCAATCTATACTGATCCGACTAAAGCCTTATCGCAAACTCATATTCCAGAGCTTCATTTCCTGCCAGATTAATGATGGAAGGGTAAAATACAAGGTGTTGGAAGACATGTGGTGGACAAAGCCTTTTTCAAGTTAGGATCCATTTCCGCTCCCCTTCTCCTTGTCAATAGCTCACGGTAAAGCTGTCTACACGTACCGGAAGATATTCTGCAGGAAATGGCGAACTGGGCATTTTCCTCATAGCTGGTCAGCCACTTTAAAAAGTGAGACGCAGCCTCCCCTCTTCTTATTTCCTTGAACAACACCCGTGCCGATCCCCTGCTGCATCGCAATCTCTTCCCCTCCTTCAAAGTGAGAGCCGGCAAAACAATATCGGTAATGCTGTTGTTCCGGTCCAGAAATAATCACTTCCTTCGGAAAGTAAACACTGGAAGCGGAAGATGCGGTATAGGCTAAAAATATCTCCTGTCTTCACATCATCAGACCGAAAAACGCCCTCAGAGGTGAAATAGCCTTTAATAATAGGAACATATAAATTATCCCTGACGGGTTTTTCATCACTTCTTTTTTGGGAATTGCACTAGGATTTCCTTCCTCATCTACAGAAATTAAATTCACGCCCAGCTCTCTGGCTCCTACCAGCATATAGTTCGCATAGTCATCAATGCCGTAAGCTTTGCCGTCATCCGGCGTTTCCGTAAGCGAGTCCGTATACCGGTAGTATTTTTTCCTGCAACATTCAGTAAGCCTTCTTTGGTGCTTAATTCCGAAAAGAGATGTTCGGTAGCTTCCGCAGCTATCCCAATCCGTTTTGTTGATATGAGAGGGGCTCCGTGGACTTGGCCTACAGGTAAAAATCTTTACGCCTCATATTTTCAGCTCAATCGCCCTTCCTCGAAAGCTCGGCACTAAAAAGCACTCCAATCTTCTTTGCTGGAAATAGGAATCCGGTCTGTGAGACCCCTTCCTCTTCCAATATCATCGCTGTATCGGTGCTGCAAGCTGACGATGTCCGGATAATCCCCAGGCTAATTTCTTTGGTTAATCCGCTAAATTATTCTGCCGTCAAGGTGGAACGTTATAGGCTTCACCCTACTCCGATATCCTTTTCACGACCCTTCATTGAAGCGATTAATCGTTCGCTGAAAGGCCTCTGCCGAATACCGGAAAAATAGGTCAAACCGTGATTTCCAAGGGTTCTTCTTTCACTAGCGTTCTGCTAAAGGGCTTTCTGCAGAACTGATCACCCTTGGTACCGCAGGCCAGCCCAGCAGTGCCATGGTCAGTATTACCGACAATTCTAAAATCGTATTATACTTTTCTTCATTTTCTAACCCTACATTCTCCCATAGCCCATGCGTATTTTGTACATATCGGCGTTGTTATTAATAGCAAATAATGCATTTTGAATAGCACTATATATAATAAATGGGAAAATTTTTCGGCATTTAGGATGAGAGCAAATTCTCTTTCCCATCCAAAATGGCTTCCAACAACTTCCCTCCCGGTCATATCAGTAGTTAAAGAGAAAAATCCTCTCCCTTGCCAACAATTCCAGAGATCGGTCTCCCTCCCAAAAGGGGTAACGTTTCACCTCTTCATAGGAAAAATATTGCAGTTCACCTTCCGAACATTCCTTTAAAGGACCTTCTTCCAGTACGGCAGTGAATAAAAAACATATAGCTGCAATCTTTTCTCCATAGAAAAGCCATGATTCCCCTTAGTTGATGGCCCAGGACAGTACAGTCCGTGTCCTCGAGAAACTTCTCTGGTAAAGACAATCCTCGAGGCTTTCCCGTTTCAAAAATGCCCTCCTACACCGATCCATTTTCCTTTATTAATATCTTCCTTTTTCTTATTCCGGTGAAGCATTAACCATTTTTCCTCTTTTCTCTCATCATAACAGAGAGTGGTTAATACACCGTCAGCAAATCTTTTTCTTCTCCATATGCAACAGATACACAAAAATTGCACAAATTCCAAGTGTGATGCAGCAATTCCATAAAAACAAAGTTGCTTTCCTTTATTTTTAAGTTTTATACTCTCCTTACTACGGTCTTCCGGATACTCCTGCCATGTAAGAAATAAGGACAGAAGCTTGCTATACCCGGGGAGCTTAAGAAAGATTCCCACATATTTCTGCAAAAACTCTTTAAGAATCGAGAAAGAGGACCTCACGCTATGGCGATCCTCTTTCTAAGATGCTGACTAATTAGCTTGCATCATCCGGTAAAATATTTCTTTTATACTCAGCTTTTCTGATTTTTCCTAAATCATGGCTAAAGCTTTCTTCTCTTTCCGCCTTTTCTTCGGTGGAAAATCTTTTTCCTGATTCTGCAACGGAGTTTTCTTTACTCCATCCTGCGGTACATAGTGAGCATCCTCTCGAATGGAATCTGGATAAATCCACTCACCATCCATACCGCTGATATCCACTAAAAACCTGTCCTTCTTCTACAACGGATGCTTGCAGCTTTTGCCTTTTCTTTTTCACCGGCTTCTTAACAGGAGTTTCTTCCTCCTTCAGCCCATCTGCTTCCGCAGTTTTTACCTGCCTTCTAGCTTCGGACTTTTCGGTTTTCGGCTACTGTCTTTTCTGCCTTCGCTTCGCGGCTTCTCTCTACTGGCTTCTCAGCTTTTGTTCTACCTGCTATCATTCTTTGGTCCAGCAGGCTCTCTTCCTGCACCGGTTTCTAATTTTGTTGTAGCCAAGCTGTTTTTGCTTTCTCTACTACAGGAGCATTCTTTACTTCCTCTACTGCTGAAGAAGCTTCCGTCTTTTCCAATACAGGAATGACTTCTATATCATCAACTACCGGAGTAGTCTCATCCTTCTTGTTGCATGAAACCATTTAATTCTCTCTATGTAAGGCTCCTGTTCTTAACTGGAACTTCTATAACAATTCGTTCAAGCGGTCTGCCTGTCCGGGAAAGCTCTTGAGATGCTGCTGCGGACTCTTCCCGCTGCTAGTATTGCTCTGTACTACGGAAGAAATCTGGTCAAGACCTCGTAGTAAGCTGCTATTTCACTTCAGCCTCTCCTACGGATGCGGAAGAAATGGAGTGCACACTAATACCGTTTTAATCTTCTCGGTTTCTGGATACTACAGAAAAGGGACTCTGCGGTTTCCCTGTAATTCTTGCTCCTTATTTACCGCCTCAATGGTTTCCTCGATTAGCTGGAAGTGTTCGAGCCGCCTTTGCAGACTTCTGAAAGGGTTTTCCTACCTCATCCGCTAACCGCAAAGCCCTTTCCTGCCGCTCCTGCTCTTGCCGCTTCGATAGCCGCATTTTCAAAGAGAAAGGATATTGGTCTGGAAAGCAATATCATCAATGGTCTTAATAATCTTACTGATTTCGCAGACTTCTCGGTGATGTCCTGCATTGCTCTGGACATCTCGTTCATCTTCTAGTTACTGGTTCCTACCGCACTGCCGGTTTCCTTGGAAAGTCCGGGCTATGCTGAGACATTTCCGCTGTTTCTGATTTTACGGAAATATCATTCTATGGTTGCGCTGAGCTCTTCGATGGAAGATGCCTGCTCCGTTGCGCCTGAGACAGGGTCTGAGTGAACCGCTAACCTGCATTGAAGAGTTTACCAGTATGAGAGCTGTTCTGAATTTCTCCCATGGTTACATTTAAATCGTCTAAAATATCGTAAAAGACTGGTGAGTAACGGCTCATACTCCCCGTTATAAAGCTGGGTATTCCAGAATTGAAGGAGAAATTTCCCTTTGGCAATCTGTTCCAATCCTGCCAAACTAGATAATACTGGATCTCGTTCCACAACCTTTTCCATGCTCTTGGCAATCTGTCCGATTTCATCCTCGGTAAGGATAGTTGATTTCTGAGAAGTCTCCTCTGCCACGGATTCTTCCCACGTCGGCAATCTTCTTTAATGGATCGCGACTTCGATGAAGAAAATGAGCTGAATCACCAAGGAGTGCAATTCCCCAGAACGGAAAGGGAATGCCAGCATAATCATGTCTACTGATTGCCTGGTATATTCCTTTTCGAAACCTCAATGGCTACCCACCGAGGTTACGCCTTCTATCTTAAAGGACGTGCATTAACTGCGGTTCCATTTTCATTTTGAATATGGGTAGTTGAAGGGTTCTCCTCATCCAGATAGGATTGACTTTTCCATACTATCCAGTGAAGAATATCGCTTAATTGCTTTCCCCTTAGCCTCTTCGTTCATACTGAACACGATGATGACCGTTTGTATCAAATACATTGCTGTATAAGCTCTGGAAACGCTCATCCTTCTGTTCAATGATTTCAAAGGAAGTCCTATCCATATCGACGATAACGATTCTATAAACTCATCCTTACATATAATCGGTTCAATAACGGATACAACCCATCCCCCATCTGCACTTTCATCCTCATAGGCATTGGTCAGATTTTAACTCTTATTCTCCTTTGCCTTCAGGTAATAGTCCTTCTGAGAATACATGCCGTAAGGGTAAACCATCAGCTTTCTCCGCATCAGTTCTGCTCATATAGGGCGCATGTTTTTCGATACCCCCTGATAAAAGCATTCGGCTCAAGAAAACACCGATTCACATAGGACATATTATTGTTTAAAGAAGCATAAATGGAGTCCAAAAGAGTGTCTCCGCATTATAGCGACTGGCGAGGAATCAAGCTGCATCCACGGGAACGGGAAGCATGTGTTCCTGCCATAGTGGTGGGCTCTAAATGTTGTGCTGGTCATCCTCAATGGTTCAAAGATGGGAGGAACCCCTCCCGCCATATCGTTCTGATCATATATACTCACTAATGCCTTCTTTAACAGTGTTCGCGCACCTCAGCCCTGGTATACGCTATCCAGATCTGCACCCCAAAACGAATCATCATCCATATTTCCTCGTAAAGCACCCTGTAAATGGCAGTCTTTCCATGGAAATAATAGCACTGTAAGCCTGCCATTAAAAATTATGCTAGAAGTCCTATTGCCACAGACATTTCTTGAACTGAGCTTCATCTTTTTCCAAAAGGATGTCCCAGTGGTATTGTTTCTTTTTCATTTTGTATTTTTCCTCCTTGAAAAATTCTACTTCCTGTTTCTTCTCAATTCGTCCGATTTAGCCTATAAGGTAAATTCCTTTTTCTCGCACTTTCTTTATTTTTCACAAAAGACTTAAGATGTCCCCTGTAAACCAAGCGTCACATCCTGTGATACTCGTTAGAATACAAACAGCCCCTGGGGACTTGCATTATCCCTAAACCTAGGGGTTTTACAGTTTCTCAGAGGGCAGTCTTTTTATTTTTATGTAAGCTTAAGTATAGTATTAAACGCTCATTCTATCCCTACGTATGTTATATTTCTAGAAGCTTAGTGATATTTTGTGAAAAACTCATTTTTAAGTGTATTCTGGTTGGTCCTCGTTTTTGAGTGAAAACGACTCAAATCATTCATGATATGCCTCGCCGAAAGCTCCTCAGAAGCTGCCGCAGACTGCTCTGCCGTTGCGGTATTGTCTGTACCACAGAGGAAATCTGATCTGATTCCCATAGTCAGCTGAGAAACGCCTCGAGCTTCCTCCTCCGATGCGCTGGAAATGTTTGTAATAATGTCATTAACTATCCTTCGCATGGTTGGATACGGTTACAGAGATCTGCGGTTTCTTCCGGGTAATCTTAGCCCTTTTCCACTGCCTCGATGGTTTCTCAATAAGACTGGAAGTACTCTGAGCTGCCTTTGCAGAGACTTCTGGGCCAGTTTCTCTCACCATCCACATCCACCTGTCAACTTTCCTGCTGCACTGGCTCTGGCTGCCTCATAGCACATCAAAGATAAGATATTGGTCTGGAAGGCAATGTCATCAATAGTTTTGATAATCTTACTGATTTCATTGACTTCTCGGTGATTTCCTGCATTGCCTCTGGACATTTTCTTCCATCTTTTGCTCTGAGACCTCACCGCCTCCTCTGTTCTCTGAGAAAGTCCGGAATCCACCTGCCATTTCGCAGTTCCCCTTAATCTGGGTGGAAATGGCGTTCATGGTAGCACCCTAATTCTTCTAGACAGAGTTGTCGTCCGTTGCGCCCTGAGAAAGTCCTCAAGTCTGGAGCTATCTGTTCAGCACCGGCATTAACCTCCTTGGCACTGGTCTTAATCTCGGACATGGTCTTATCCGGTCATTGGCGTTTCCTGTAAAGGAATGCTGAGGTCGATAAGCTCCGGATACTGTTTCTGTATTGTCTAAAGATACCCGAAATTTCCCCTTCGCCAATTCTCCCAATTTCTCGGAAAGGTCGGAAATATTTCGAACATGCTGCATAACACTCTGGAGGCAGGAGGCTGAAGTTCCGGATTTCGTCCCTGCTGATCAAGAAACCGCCATCGAAAGCTCTCCTGCAGACTTTCCCGCCACAATGCAATCCTCGTAATGGACGTGAAAAGCTCTAATCAGGGAAGTAGCTGATGGCAATCAAAAATCATAAGACCTACACACACCGAAAACGGCACACATGACATTCAACTGGTTTTGCTGCCATAAATCGCTGTCGGCATGCGTAGATCAAGGGACCTCAAAGGGTGGAAACTGTGAATGGTCAAGGGATTTGAAGCACATTCTTTCTTTTACCCTTCTGCATCGCTCACCGTAGCGTAAAAGCTCTATCCTTATCCATGGCGTGAAGCATTCTCATAGGTATCCTTTATCCAATCACTTCTTCCGTAGCTTCGCCGATAGCCTCGGTTCCTTCCAGCGGAGTACAAAACTTCCGCTGGCATCCATGATATTGGTCGCCAAAGAGGGAAAACGCTCATCGGTCTGCCACATGCTGCCAATACTGGTGTTGATACTCCAGAATAACAGCCTCTACAGCGGCATTGTTTTCATCAGTATTAGGATTTCCCCAAACTGATCATCTGGAATATCCGATGAGTACATCGCTATACACATCGGTTAATACCATTTCTGCGAACTTTGTCTGTTACCGTGAAGAGTCCTTTGTAAAACCGTACTTGTAGTATTGGCAATCCTTCTTTCTCCAAACTCCTGCAGACATGCACTGGCCCTGGAAACATACTAAGTCGGAGCAGCCGTTTCGTACTCCAGCAGTATTCCTCGCTCCTACCAGTATCCTTATTGTCGGTGCCATGCGGATCAAAGAATCTCAAAACTCACGTTTCCCATTGTAACGGGAAGTGCAGCTTCCGCACTTGCTACAATTTCGAACGGAAGGTGGTTGCTGCTCCCATCTCCGGATTGTTGACTACTTCGGTAGCCTGTCCTCACCACCCACCGATTCTCCGGCGCCTCGTCCGATGCCGTCATGCTGACTGCATGCTGTGAATGCTGTCTTTCCAGAGTCGCTGGAAATAGACTCCAAACGAGAACACCTCGTTGCAACTCCGATGGCCAGCAGGTGGCCTTTACTCGTTTGTGCTGTTATTCCAGAGCCAGCTGATGGAATGCCTCCCGTTCCTAATGATTGCCACACCTCATGGCCAGCCACCAAAACGCTACGGCAATTCAAAAATCATCGATAATGCAGTTGATGGGAAGACCCTGCTCCGCTTCTTCTACAATACCCTTTTCATTCTATGTTCTGCCTCCTTGAAAACAATCTCTACACCGCATTCGTATCTTGCTCATTCTGTCACGTTTACTGCACATCGGCACTGTATGTTTCATAAAAGGCATAAGAAGATTTTGATGGCGATTGAACAATCTTTTACGCAGGTTACTTTTATAAGAAGCAAATCTCCTGTTTGTTCTTTAGGATTTCAATACTACCAGTTCACTCTATATACAATTCTTTTGCTGTGCTGGTAAAGAGGAATATCAGACTCAACATGCTGCTCTCCCTCCTGATTATCTCCTGCACATCTTCAGAGTAGTTGATTGCCACTCTAGGATGATACCAGCTTCATAAAAGAGTCTCAAACTGCCTTAGTATTATCCGCTGATTTTTCACTTCTCAACGGAAAGCAAAAACGCCTCTCACAGTCCGCTGTGTAACAAAATCCAACCTCTGCATAGCATTACTGCGCGTGTGGCCAGGGCATCAATTCCCATACTTGAAAGTTCCGTACAAGGCCACATACTCCTCCGTTAAAGCACCTTTAAAGCTGATATAGGATTTATTCCTTCCAGCACTGTCCCATAATTAAGGCGTGCCTTCCTTCAGCAGTAGTTCTCACATCCGATACATATACACATCTTGAAATAAGAATGATCTGGCATTCCTGCCAAAGGAATCTCCGGGTGGTAATTCAAATTTCACCTTTTCCGGCTGTCCCTGCGTTGACAAGCCACTCCACAAGGCATCCTCCAGATCCTTTTCCGTGCTCCTTGTTTTACATGAGAAAAATAAATTTATTATTTTCTTTGCTATCTGTGTTGGAATAGAGTCCCAAATCGAGCCTTAGTTTTACTGCAGTGTCTTTTGTGGTATGTTTTCCAAAATCATCCCCATAATCCTGCAAAATTCTGTCCTGTGTTTCTTCCACAGCTTTATAATCATGACTATCTACCCAGTTTTTGTACCGCCCTCAGGTCATTCCTCCCACAATAAAAATAATCAGTATTTTCAAAGGTTCTGTGTATAAAGAAGGCAGCTCTCTTCCAACGGATGCTAATCCCTCCAAATATCGTTCACCGCCATCAGCTCGGACAAACTCTTCAAAGCTCATAGGATACATCTCAATACGATCCACCTCTTCTCCCCACCGGAAAGGAAATCCTCTGCTGTAAAGCCACTCCCAAAGAGATCCTGCTGCACTGCAAATGTAATTCCGGTATCATCACAAAAATACTTTAATGCCTGTATTGCTCGGAGGGCAGTCCTGAATCTTCATCAAAACCAATGTTGTTCCAGAATAATTTTCTTTGAGAAACCACTGTCCCTAATTCTGTCCCAAAATTTCTTTACGTCAAAGTCTATAATCAAAAACAGAACGAAGCCCTCATTTCCATCAAAATTAAAATAGGCAAAATCTGTAAACTCTTTTCTAGCAAAGTCTCGACTAAGCATAGTTGTCTTACCACACTGACGTTAAACTCCGGTAAGGAGCAATGGCTTTTCTGTTTTTCTTATCCTTCCATGTTTTTCAATTGTAAAACACTTTTTCTCCATGATTAAAGTCCTCCGCTACTATCTTGTAGCATTTTCATGAGATAGAGAAAGAAATAAAATTGCGTTTTTCGAGGAATAATGTTGTCGTATTGCTATTTTTCCAATCGAATAATTGTTATATGTCACACTTTTCTCGATGGAATAATCGATTCTGCGATGATGGTATGGGGCTGTAATCGAGCACGCCCTGCCAACCTCGTTCTTCTGTATCAGCATGATCTTCTGCTTCGCTTTTAGCTCGCCTGTGAGTACTGACGGCCTCAGATTGCCCCCTATTACAGACCTATACTGCATCTATCGCTTCATTTATTGATTTTTGCGTCTCTCACTGCTGGCTTTCGATAGTGCTCGACGGGCTCAGATTGCCTAGTTTCATAGACCCATACTGCATCTAGTCGCTTTCTTTTATTGATTTTACAGTCCTTCACTTGATTAGCTTTCAGTGTACTTCGGCGGACCTATTGCCGCTCCAGGCCTGTACTGCATCATCGCTTCTTTTAGCGTTTTCAGGCCGTCACTTAATCGACCTTCGTAAGTACTGGTAGAGATTGTCATTATTTCAGTCCCATAATGCAATAGAATTTCAAATTCTAAACTAAAATCCATCTTATACTTTCTATTCGATAATGATGATAATGATAGAGAGCCTTCTATAATAGACTTCTATTCTTTTGTATTTCAGAGTATCACTCGTTAAATCTGTAATCACTCTTTTTGCTTTTTATATCACTTTTGTTTGTTGTTCTTTGTTTTAATCTTCCTTAACTGGAAGCGTCTTACCAAGTCGCTTAAGATATTGGCCCTGTCCAGGAGCTCTTCGGAGGCAGTTGCAGATTCTTCCGCTGTTGCGGTGTTGCTCGTACTGACGGAGGAAATTGGTCGATCTCACAGATACCCGTTTCACTGCTCTGGACTCCTCCCACAGAGAGGCTTCTGCAAGCTGATCATATCAAATCGGTTACTTTTCCCGCACCGGTAACCACTCTCGTAAGGGATTCTGCAGTGCTGTCTGCCAGGAACAGTTCCCTGCTCAACTGCTCGAAGGGTTTCTCAATCAACATGGTAGTATCCTTTTGCCGCATTGGCACTTCTCGCAAGATTTCCCACCTCATCCGCTACTACCGCGCAGTCCCTTCGGCTACGCCGGCTCTTGCTGCTTCGATTGCCGCATTCAGAGCCGAGGATATTGGTCTGGAGTGATAACGGTCTTGATAACGTACCCGATCGCTTCCTCCGGATCCTCATTGATGGGTTTTCCATGGCAGCCTTTCATCTCGCTGCATCTGCTTGTCGGTTGCTTTACTCCCTGTCTGGCATTCTGCGCCTCTACATTGGCAAGACGGTGTTCTCCGCTGTCTTCTTTAATGTGCTCGAAATATCATTTACTGCCGCAGAAAGCTCTTCGATGGAAAGTCGCCTGCTCTGTAGCACCCTGAGAAAAGTCCCCTGAGCACCGGAGCTTACCTGCCTGCACCGGAATTTACCTGAATTGCACCTGCTGACTCCGCCATTGTATGGGAAAAGATCCGCTGTGATATTGTTAATGGAATCAAAAGAGAGGTCTATAGGATCCGCTATAGTATCTGCATTCTTCATTTCCAGATTGAAATTTACGCATGAGCAAGCTCGGTGAGCTTCTCGGAAAAGGTCGGAGATGATGGAACGGATTCTCTCACTACATTGTTCATGGACTGCATCAGAACGCCGATTTCATCGTTACCTTATGGGAAAGATCCATGGAGAAATCTCCCGGTAGATAACTTTTCTCCTGCCTCTGCCAATTTCTGTAATGGCTTTTAAGAAACGAGTAATCAAAACTGCTGTCACGATAACTCAGAAGTGATAACCGTTGCTCACTACCGGGTAACTGCAATCGATATTTACCAGACGATCAACTTCTCTGGTGGCAGTCTTTCTCGGAAATATTTAATCTAACCCACCAGGTGCTGCCGTGCATATCGATGGGCTGGAAATACTCTCTCTCTCCTGATTATGCGTTTACAACTTTATAAATGCTTGTTTCGCTTCCATCTTTTCGGAAATGGTTTGTATGCCTCTCCGGAAGAAGCTCTTCCAGTGTTTTTCCGTTTACTTTCATTTTTACTGTGAATCAGGCCTTCTCCATCAATCATATTTACAAAACATAGAGGGGAAGTCAGATCCTCCATGCTAATGTTATAACATATCTTCCTTTTACATCCAGAAGGATGATGCCTATAAATTGATTATTAGACATATGGGTTTAGAAAGGTAAACATTCTTTTGCTGGGATCATAGTGTCACTTTACATACAGGAGAAACATAAGTATTCTCCTTCGGTCCGGTATAATAGTCTTTTATTCTGATATTTCACAAGGAAAGTTCATACCCTTCTATTCTCCACCTCATTTCTGAGAAGCAGAGGTGCACAATTATCAATTCCTGATAGAAGGCACGCTCGGAAAAGAACACTGATATCTCCAGATTGTCATCATCCTTCATGTTGGAACAAAGCGCACTCAGCACTACTACCTCGGCATTGTAGCGGGAAGTTGAAGCCACGCATCCACCACACGGCTGCGGAAGGATGCTTTTTCCATAGTAACAGTTTGGTCATTGCCCTCGATGTCTCTAATCTTCCATGGGTTAGTGTTACCCGCCGACTTCATCATTTTGCTTGGAAGACAAAGCTGATACTCTGCTCAATATTGTTCGTGAATGGTATCTAATTTTGTCATTAAATCGTCTCAAATCGGAAGATGCCTCTGCCGTCTTATCCGCCATATTGGCACTCGATTCTCTTTATCCATGGCAATTTCCAAAGCTGTGAATCAGAAATATAGCAATCCCAATAAAACTACTAAGGTCAATGAACCCGTGATTAAGGACATTTTCTGACTGCTTCAGGTTCTCGTAAAAGAGCCTGTGGCCTTTTTGTTTCTTCTTCATATTGTCCTCCTTGAATTTTCGTGCCCCAAATCATTTTTAAATGAAGAACTCTAGATTCATCGACCATCCTCAAGCATATATATAGGAAACTGTTTTTCGCTTCTTCTTATTCCTCCTCGAGTCTAAATCTTCCCCACCAAATCGCTTTAAGATATTGGCCTGTCCGGACAGCTCTTCGAAGCTGTTGCAGACTCTTCCATGTTGCGGTGTTGTTCTCGTACCACGGAGGAACTGATCGATTCCACACTAAGTCGGCTAACGCCACGAGCCTGCTCTTCTGATGAAACTACTTGCTATATCAATTAAATCATTAATCTTCCCGCACGGGTTACCTACCGGTCAAGGATCTCTGCAGCTTTCTCTAGCCGACATGTCCTTGTTTACCGCTCAATAGTTTTCTTCAATCAAAGAAGAGGTGCTTTTGTAGCTGCCTTTGCAGATTTCTGAGCAAGGTTACCTACTCCCATCCACATTATTGCAAAGCTTTCCTGCTGCTCCTGCTCTAGCCGCCCTCAATAGCTGCATTCATAGGATAAAATATTGGTCTGAAGGCAATATCATCATTAGTCTTAATAATCTGCACTAATTCTCCTGAGACTTTTTCAGTAATCTCTTCCTATAGCTAAAGACATTTTCATTTTTCGTTACTTACCATAACAGACCGACCCCGCATATTGAAAGACGGGAAGCCTCTCTGTAGTTTCAGCTGTTTCTTTTAATCTTGCGGGATATATCATTCATAGTGGCACTTAATTCTTTTTCTCGATGGAAGAAGCCTGCCCGTAGCACCCTGGAGAAAGTCCCTCGAGCACTGGAGCCTCACCTGCCTGCACCGGAATTTACCTTACTGCACCTGCTGAATCTCTCGCCATAGTACCGGAAAGATCTGTGAAATATTTTGAATGGAATCAAACAGTGGACGATATGTCTCCGCTGTAGTACTCCGCATTATTCATTTCCACACTGAAGCTCTTGGGCAAGTTGATTTAATTTTTCGAAAAGGTCTCTGATAATGAACGAATTCTGGAACCACATCTCCCCATGGAATGCATTAATTTTTCCGATTTCGTCCTTGTTTTATAGGAAAAGATTCATGTCAAAACTCCTCACGGATAATTTTTCTCCACACTCTACCACCTTTCGTAGGGCTTTAAGAGTAATAGCCAATCAACAGGGCGCATGCAAATGCAAGAACAAATACCGTTAGCAATCCTGCACAATCTCCAACATTTCTTAATCTGTCCACTTTCTTACTATAATCCTCGTGAGAACATACTGAGTCTTGTCCACTGAGGTGCTGCCTCCATGTCACCGGGTAATAGTACTCTTCTTAGCTGTCCATGCTCATTCACAATATTAAGAGCAAAGGCTTCCTTAGACTCCATCTTTTCGTACGGCTGTGCTATGCTTCTCCGGAAGAAGCTCCTTTAAAGTCTTTCCATTTACTGTTTCTTTTCTTACCGTGAATTAAACCTTCCCCATCAATAATGTTTACAAACATGGAAGAATAATCTCATCGGTCTTGCTTGCCGTGAGTAATATATCTTCCTTTCACATCCAAAAAGAATGCTTCTCAAAAACCGATTGTCCTTCATAATAGGATGATAAATCGCAAACATTCTCTTCCGGCTTTGTAATATCTCCGAAAACCGGTGTAACAAAGGTAGATCCCTTTTTCCTTTACTGCCTTATAATATATTTCATCCTGATAATTGGAATATAGATGGTTGGTAATCGCTCTTTTATCCAGATCTTCTTGGGAAAGAATAGGCGTAATTTTCATCCCCTGATAAATGTATTCGCTCAAATAAAATACCGATATCTGCCAGATCTGGGTTCCGTCTTAAGGCTGTTGCATACAGCGCATTTAAAAATCACTACCTCCGCATTGTAACGGGAAGCAGGAAGGTAAGCATTTACCACACGGGCTTCGAAAAGTCACATTTATAGGTATGCTCTGGGGGATTCCTATCCTCATCGTTAATGGTCCGTGTGGATTACGAACGCCTCCCACCTCATCATGCTGGTCAAACACGAAGCTGATATTTTCTCAATATTATCGGCTGTGGGTATCCAGCTATCATTGTTATCCAGTATAGTAGCCTGTTGCTCCGTTCTTCCGCCATGTTGGCATCTACCTTTTGTTCATAGACAATCTAAAACTATGCAACAAAAATACAGTGCAGAGCAGCAGTACAAAGGTCAGCCCACCGATAATCAATGACATTTTTCTGCCCCAACCTGTCTCTCCAATAAAGAACCCTTCATTTCTTTGTTTTTTCTTCACGCTTTCATTCCTCCTTGAATTTCGAACTCCTATTTTTATTGTCAATCTTATAAAGCTCATAGGTTCATCGGCGTAGCCCATACTTATATAAGGAAATTAGCGTTTTATCAAAGAATTTCCTAGGGCAGCTGAAAAGATTCAAGGAGGCTGTAAAAGCTAAGACAGTGCATGAAAAGATTCCGAAAGCTTTCTTTGTACTTTCTTTCTGAAAAATGCTATTATGCAAAAACTTTCTTCTTATTATATGGAAAGATTTTCAATTCCGCTAAGGATATTAAGGCTAGCACAACACACACAGGAAGAGCGAAGACAGAATCTAAAAAGTAAAGAAAAATCTGCTTTTTCTTATAAAAGCAAAACTGTCCGATATTGATGTTGAGCTAAAAACAGAGAGAAAGGATAGCTATGTATTTTATGGAAATGGAGTAGCCCTCATGGTGAGAAGACCCCTGGATTTACTCTGGGACGTGCAGAATCTTACGGTAATCAATACGCCAATGTGGATACGCCGAATTGAAGTCAAAATATCTCACCTTGAGAATGAACTTCCACTGCATTTACTGCGGAGCAGGGTGGACGAAAAAGTCGCCATCGGGAATGCAATATGTCCCAGAGGGCAAGAATTCACAGCACAAAAACGAATCCAGTCGACTAGATGGGAAATAACGTGGACATGGATCAGGAACAGGTGGAGCTTGTTAAAAACCACCTACGCTACCAGTATATGGTAAACTCTGTAAACAATGACTTTCAAGAAGACTTATGGCAAGCAGCGAAGAGCTTCTAGCCTTTCCATAGGATGATAGGAAGAGGAAAATGATGATTGGTGGAAGAAAGGATGCTTCCGAACTTTTCTGGAATACTGAGTCCCTTTTTGGAGGAAATGATAGAAGCACCTCGCTGAAACGGTGTCGGCATTTTCCAACTTTGCCTATGGCAGTAGGGATTTTGCTGATAGATAACGAGGATACTGCTGTGAAACAGAACACAGTTTAGTAATAGGAAAAGGTGGTAAACCATGGATAGCACAATGGAAGGAATGCTGGACACTCTATCTCTTGAGACGGGAAGCGCTCCCCGGATAAGTTGGACGTAAATGTTTATCGCAGATGAAAAAGGTAGGGATTTTCCTGACAGATGACGTAAATGAAATTTTCCTGAATCATGCACACCATTATAGTTCCAGTGCCATGATGGAGTTCACCTCTCTCCAATATCGCTCACCATATTGGAAGACATGTTCTTCTTATTCGTGATAAGGGAATTGATCTTTTCAGTGAGACTGCAAAGCGAACTTTTCGACTAATGTTCCGTTCTGGAGGATTTTCTTCGCAGCGGACTGGAGAAGGTAAAGGCCGACAAGAGTTGGATAACAATGCTGAAGAATTCAGGTTCCATCAATGCTTTCGGCAAAGATTTGCTCCCGACCCGCCCTGTTGTAGAGGCGGCAGACAGCACAAAGGCTTCCGGTGAGAATCGCAATCTTCCCAGAGATAAGGCCAAGAAATTCATCCACGTCTTCTAGATGAAGGAATCGGCATGAAAACCTTCGTGCCCTTTTATGATTGTAAATGCAATCATGAATTTGACTTAGAGTTCCGTTATTATCCTGCAGATATGACAGTAATCCGGAAACAGCACAGACCATTATCGATGAAGGATTTTTCCTTGCCTTCGATAGTGATCGAAGACTGTGAAAAGGGTGAAAAGATTTTACGAACAGAGCCATATCCTTCCCATGAGCCTGTAGAGGCAACAGGCCGAGGCGAAGGCTGAGGTTACGAGCGCAAATGCGGAAAGCAGTTCCGGCACCAAAAGCAAGTAAAGAGCCTGCAGCGGCTCAGCAGACTGCACAGCAAAAGGTTGCAGCACCTGTAAAGCAGAGCTTGATTTTCGTAAACCTGCAGTAGCTGGACAGCTTAAACGACCTCGTAGGAGAAATTGTTATTACCGAATCTATGGTAAACTCCTCTCCTGTTCTTCGGCGTTGCCCTCAGGAAAGTCTCGACAACTTCATGAAGTCTGCAAGACAGCTTTCGTGTTAACCGACGATCTTCGATATTGCCATGAGTTACGAATGTGTCCATCTCCGGTGTATTCCAGAAGATGAACTGTATCGTCTGTGATATGAAGCAGCTTGAAAAAGACGTTGCTTACCATCATCGGTGAAGACAATACCGAAGTGGATAAGACTACTCGTAGATAGTATTCCAGGATCCTTTGATGCACATCGTTACCGTACAGTGGACCACGGTATCGAAGAAAACCAAGGAAGAGCGCAGTATCGCAGCAGGTAGGATTCTCAGGGTGAGTTAATCCTCCTCCGCTTCCACACTTCTTCCGAAGTTATCATACCGTTCAGGATGACTGTTACGGAATGGATCCGAAAAGCTTTTAGACAAGGCTGAGGAGAAGGGAACTTTTCAAGCCCTCGTTCCGAATACAGCAAGAAAGAAGCTTTGGGCTTGATTATGCTTTCGCTTTCCACCACCACCGCAGTAACCGAGTTCTCGGTCGAGTGCGTTGGCCGGACGTAAAGAAGAATCTGAATCTGTTGGGGTACCATCAGCATTTCCAGTGAACGGTAGGTTCAACCTTCACCAGGAAGATCCTCTCTTACACTGGCTATTATGGACTTTGGTATGAAGGTAATGTTGGAGATACCATCTTCACCATTCCTATCGTAAATATCCGCTCAGTCCTCTCAAGGTAGATGATTCCGGAAGTCGTATTTGACGAGAACGGAATGAGATGGTAAAGAGAATGGATGTTTTATCCAATCATTCGCCTGAACAATTCTCTATGGCATCGAAGGAAAATACACTGAGTTACAGGACGGTGTTCTCTATCTGGGTAGAGGCCGGAGACAAGTCTTGCTGCCTATTCGTAGATGACTGATCGGAGAACAGCAGGTCTGGTAAAGCCACCCCCGCCTACTTCAATGCGTGATGACTTAAAGTCCAGTGAGATAATGGTTGCTCCATCTTAGAGATGGAAACATTTGTATCATCTAGACGTGCTAGGCTTTGTACTCTCAAGCCATTGAAAACATTTAAGGAGGGAAGCAGCATGGTAGAAGAATTGATGCAAGAAGAATCTATTAGAAGAAGTTGAAAGTCAAGAAAAACAAGCAGGACGAGAAAGATTTAACCGATGCAGAGTGTTGCTTAACCTTCGAATCTGGTGATTGGTAATGATATGAGTACGCTTTATGTCATTGAAAATCATCAGATGACCATAGCATCACTCTCTTCCCATGGTTCCCCACCTACGAGGATCATCAACTTAAGAGGTTCTATCTCCCGGTTGTAGACATTCGTTTACTGATGGACAGAGAAGCCGAGGAATATACCTCTAAGACCTGCATTATCGTATTAAATATTGATTCCGTACCTATCGCGTATCATCGTAGATAGGTACGTCAGGTTATCGACATTGACACCAGCGAAGTTCAGCCTATTCCTTTACGGAATCGTTGAAGCTTTGCAACGGCATGCTTACTTTTAGATAGCGGAGAAGTTGCTATGTCCTTGACGCAGCTTCCTTAGTGCAAATCCTCCTCTACTTCTGAAGTAGTATAAGAGGATTTATGAAACGATTTATCTCGGAGGACCTAAGCTGGCTTTATACCTTATGCAGGAGAAATTCGGCATTGACCCACAAAAAGCCTTGATTGTGCCGTCCTCTCTCATCCTCGGAGAGCCTAGGATATACGGACCTCACGATTATGTGAATGATATTATCCAAAAACAGGACCAGGATATGATGACTACCCTGCTGAATAAGCTCTCACCACCAATTACACCCTACTCATGCGAGAGGAAACTCACTTGATTATCTGGAAAATGTGGTGATGCCCCAGTTGGCAGAAAAACATAAGAATGACCCCAAGTTTCATTCTGAGCCTGGTTGCTCTTCCGGAGAAGAGCCCCTATAACATTTCCCATGTATCTCTTAGAGTACTTTGGTTAGAGGAAACTGGGACACTGTATTCTGGCTACAGACATTTCAAATGTCTTATCCAGACGGAAAACCCGAATATCTTCCGAAAGCTTGGAAAAGCTTCCAAAGAGCTGGAAAATGTATTTTGTTCTATTGAAGATGGTTACTACACCGTCAGCGAGGAGCTTTGAAGAAATGTTATCTCCTTCTCTTTTAATCTCACATGTCTCCCATCAAGTTTAAAAGAGACTTTGATTTAATCTTTTGTCGAAATGTTATGATTTACTTTGACCAGCCCACCAGGACGCCTTGGTGGTGCGTTTTCATGACGTGACTCTCACCCCGAGGACACCTCTTTATCGGACACCTGAGGACTTACAAAAGCCACTTGCCCTTATACCTATGTGAAGTTTCCGATTATCGAAGGATGAAAATAAGACTAAGAAAAGCGCTTTATAAAGAGAATTATCAGCAACACAAATCATAGATAAAGCATATCTTCTATCTTGGATGGAGACGCTTTTTATTGTCTTTTTAATGGCACCACCTATCCCCAGCTCCTCAAGGCATCGCTCCTGCTAAGTTCGCCCGCCAGCGGTACCAAAATGCAAGAGTATTGCTCATATTATTCAGCTCGAGCACCGCTCATCTCCCAGTCCTGGGCACGCTCCCGCCAACTCGCCCGACTAGCGGTACTAAACGCAAGGGCACTGCTTTATAGAGCTGAGAGTTATGTCCCCCATCCTCGGGGCATCGCCGCTAACCCTCGCCTGACTAGCGGCATAAACGCAGCTTCGCTTCGCTCGCTTTTGTTACAGACCGAGGGCTCAGATTACCTTGAGGATAGGGACATTACGGTTCTTAGTTCTCGATATATGGCGAAGATGTGATATGCAGTGCTCTCATTTCAAATATAAGCTTGAAGGTGAGAATAAACAATGTCCTTAGCTGTCAGATATGCCGAAGGTGAGAATAGTCAGCCCTCTTCATCAACTATACCTATATTATCATATACGGATAATATCCGAATGTGGAGTAGGAGAAGTCTCTACTTGTAGCATATGAATCAGCGTAACACATAAAATTGTTTAACAGTCTATATCTAAAAATACAGATTCTACTTTCATTTTCATCTTTTTATTCTACAAATTGTAGTTTTTCCTCGTTATTCAATTCTATTATTTCACTCTGCAGGTGACTTTATGAAAAACAAATTCCCACTAATGCTAAAGTTAAAAATCCGCTCATTCAGAAGTTAATTTAAGAGAACAAGAAAAAGATGGATGCTTTGGAAAAGAAAAAGATTATCGAATCTCTTACTTTTGATGGATGATCCCTTTATGCAAGTGTTCTGAAGAGCAAGCTTGCACGGAGTATATTCTGCAAACGACGGACAAATCTCCTAAAGTCAGCGAAAGACTTCAAGAGGCTGCCAAATCTGCATGAAGAGCACTGGTATTAGATTGCTTGTGTACGGATGATAAGGGCCCACTTTATAACATTGAAGTACAGAATTCTTCCGTCGAGTACCTTCTAAAAGGCGTTATCATGCCGCCTTCCCATGGACACGCACACTCTTAAGAAGGAGAAAAGTTTTCCAAATTACTGGAAAGCTATAGTATTTATTACAGATAAAGATATATTAGAGAGGAGAACAACCGTACCGATCGAAAAGAGTTATCAGAAAGTCTGGCAGCTTTATTTCGGATGGTTTTCATATCCTTTATTTCAATACAGCAAGGCAAGATGACGACCATTAGAAAACTGACAGAGACTTTTAAAGAAGCCAATCCTTAAGGAAATTAATCTGAAGTTTTGTTCACAGAGCAGCCCCATTAAAGGAAGGTAAAATTAGATAGGGAAGGAGAGTAAAGAAGATGAATGTTTTTATTTGGAGAAGTATAGAAAAAGCGGTGGAGGAAGGCATAGAGAAAGGTATGGAGAAGGGACAAAATCGTCTGGCTCTCTTGGTTAGGACGTCTACTGGAAGTAGTGACATATGGATGATCTAAGAGGGCTTTCACGATGAAGATTACCGAGAAAAGCTCTGAAGGAGTTCGCTTTTAAACGTTTATTACCCTCATTGAATAAAAGTTTGTAAACGTGACTTGGAAAAAGATATATAATTCTCTTTAGCTTTTGATTAATAGGCACAAAATCCTACAATGTAATCATTCATTCGTATTTGCATTTTAAATCCTATAATATAGAGATTAGTAAATTTAATTTCTATGGAGGTAAAATCATGGCTAGCATATTAGTGCAGTTTTCGAACAGAGGATACAGAAAAACTAAAATCAATACAACTTAGATAAGTTAGACTTTCTCACCCGATATCTTCGAATGTGTATGGCTAGACTTAATCAGAAAAGTGGAAATTCTTTCAGTATGAACATCAGTCCTGAAAACAATCCCGCATTAATGCCCCTGAAAAGCCAGCAAAAATTGCTGAAGAATACGGTATCTCCGACATGACTCTCGGAAGAAATTAACGCAGAAATTGCTGCGCAAGTAAGAAAGTAAGTAAGTGTTATGAAATATTTTTATGGGTAATTGATGCAAATGTTCTCTATCTGCTCCTCTAAAGCATCACTGATCCGTAGTCTCTTAGGAGCTAGTATTTCTACGGATATGATTACACCAGTTTTGGAAATGAAATGAGATAGAATCAGAATATCTCATGTTCTTTCTCGACCAAAATTTCATTTTCAGTAAAGAAAATCATCAATGACATTATTCAAACTTTTCGTTTGAAAGGGTTCTCATATTGATTCAAGTCCACAAATATTTTACTGCCGGATCCTAAAGATGTGATATTTTATGAGGTTGCCATGGCAAACGTATGCAAAAGTGACATGGCTTGTCACCGGCAATATCAAACATTTCCCAAATAAATCCTATGTTGTTACACCGCGTCAAAATGCTTGACATTATCCATAAAAGACGTTGTATCTATAATCTTCTTTTCCGCCATTTAATCAATCGGCTAAATTGAAAAGAATCTGCAGAAGTAAATCTACTGAGCTTGAACCTAAAAATCAGGCAGTTTGAAATTTTCATTTCCGCCTGATTTCTTACTATAATAGTGCATAACAACCTCAAAAATCTCTTCCTAGTATGTGGGAAATAAGCCACAGGACGTGTCGTAGGACTTAAATTTCCACTGGCTATATCAAAAATGTAAAAGTTTTGTCTTGTCTGACAGCAGAGATATGCTTTTGGGTTGTTAAGCAATAGCGAAATCATGGGCCCTCTGACAACCCCGTCAGGATGAATGGGCCCAAGTTGAAGTGCTTTTAAGATAGCTTCCATATCGATTTAGTGCCCTTTGATAGAGTATTCCGTTTAAGCTTTCTCTGGTGTGGAATTGATGTGGTTCACGATACGATCTCACATCCCATTGTGTAAGAAAAGCAAAAGAAGAGCTTTTTAGGAAGAAACCATGGAAGCATGGATGGGCTTGTTTGCCCCCTTTTGCCCGCTACGCACAGGATCGCAATAATAGATGCTACTACGTTGATTCCATTAGGTTTGTTTCAAAGCGACAGGATCGCCAAACCCGATCCTCTGGTCTGTAAGTGATATATTCAAAGATAGATTGAAAGTCAAAAGACATCTTCAAACACGTGTCTTTCTAAACGGTCAAAGACTGCTTTTGACTGCTCCCTTGTACATCGATTTAACAGATAAGCTGTGAAGAGCTTTTCCTCAGTAAAAGAAAAGGTCAGTAGAGTTTTTGCGAATCTCACAGGAATCGAACGGTATCCATCTCTCTACAAAAGCATTTAATCCAAGCTCAAGAAATCCTCATGAGCTTCGACCATGAAATATCTCACGGTTTGATATCTGTGTTTTATGGCATTTCTTTGGTTTGAATGTCACCTTCCGTTTTAAATCGATATTTTTGAAGTAAAATTCTTTGGTCAATGTAAGAGTACATGCAGGCCAGAACAGGTGACATCTCGTAATTCCGGATGATTCACTAAAATCTGGTAAGGGATTGTCCCTTTGCAATCAGAGGAGTATTGATGCAGTTCCTTTTCCTCGCTTCCTTTCGAAAGATCTGCCCTCGACGAGAGTCTCTATGGGTTTCTGTATTTTCTATCAGCAAATCTGGCATCATAGGTATATTTATGGGCGATGCAGTGATGAAGCTAGGAGCAGCATATACAGACATAGGGAGCTTATTAGGCGATTACAGTATCCTTTTCAAAGTCCCTTCCTCAGTCTGATTGCAGTTAGACAAGAAGTACTTTTATCCCACAAAGAACAATCTTCTTACAGACATTTGTTTTTACTGACACTGGTAACGATGAACGCAAAAGTTCTTTTTGTTCAGAAAGCTGCCCTTGGATACCAGTTCGATGCTCGGTGTTTCTTCACTTTTTAGAAATGAAGGGTCTTTGCAAAGATACTTGGCACTCTTGAAGAAAGCCCTTGATTTAGACTTGTCTCTATAAAAAGTCGGTCTTCTAGAAGAAGATGTTTTGTCACCGGAATAATTTTACCATATAAACCCATTGTCATGTGAAGGAGTTCAAACATGCATGATACATGTCGGAAAGAGAAAATATCGACTGTGCAGCAGAAGTAAAAATCTACTTGGGGATAGTTTAGCAGAATTTACTTTTCATTTTTGGCATTTAATCAATGCGATCTTTCCTAGCTGATGTGTGTCAGCACTCAGAAGCTATACTACCCACAGAATATTTTATTTTGTGGGAGAAGAAATGGAGCATCGTGACTGCAGAAACAGCATATTGAATTAATTGCTATGGGCGCTTCACAGGTGGAGTGAACCGAGGCGTTGCTTGCCGTATTAAAGGAATTGGTGGGAAATCTGCACGCCCATCGTTGTCATTACCCAGCACATGCCCCTGTTTTACGGGAATGTAGCGTAGAGCGAAGCCTGGAATCGTCTTTCGATAGCCAAGGGAGGTGTGGGAAGCAAAGTGATGGAGACGAGCTCTATTCGGGACTTTGCCCTATTGATTCGGAGGGCTGCAAAATGCGGAGTTCACAAGGATGCTTGTAGAGCTAGAGCTTTCCTCGCACCGAGGGGAAGAGTAGAGGTGCTCAGGGCATTGTCTCTTTCCGTAGATGTACTCTCCATTCCGTTGCAGAGCAGCTGGCGAGGGCCTCGCCATCGGCATTTTTACTAGACGGGTATGAAAAGATGGCGCTAGGGACTGGTTATGCACGAACAGGGTGGTATACACTCCTGGGACAGGATGAGTCTCAGGTCTATGGAATGCCTATGGGTAGCCTATCATGCCGCTGTAAGCAGCAGGGAAATCTGGAACAGATTCCACAGTACCTAGTACATAAAAGGCTACGTTGCTCAGCTATGCGATTTCTCTGGTAGAATCCCACAGAGGAATCAAAGCACAATCTCTCTCCATTTGTGTATGTTAAATATTAATATCCATCATAAAAGAACAGGCTTTTCTAGCTTGTTGCTCGTTCTGCCGGATACATAAGTATAGAACGATTCCTCCTGAACTTTCGAGGCCATGGATGGAAATTTTAGGATGATTTGTGGTATATTTAGGGAGATAGCGTGTAGTTCACTCGAAACAGGATTGAGTAAATTAGGGGCAGCCAGTGCACAGCAGCTTGGAATCGCAGCAGCCGCTTCTCTTCCGTAATGGCAGCCAGCTTTTCTCCGCCATTGCTTCATCAAGGCTATGGTGTAACGGAAAAAGCAGGAGCAGGCACATAAGAAAAGCAATCTACTGCTGAAAGTCATGCTTTTCGCAGAGGTTTTTATAACGGAAATTATGGAGCAGGCACCCGCCGTATTGGGAGAAAATGAAATTGTCGCACAGTATAGTGACGGAGAAGGTAGTGGAGACAGAGCTTTTACCTGGCTGAAGGCTGAAGCGCCGATCACACCAATACCCTCCGGCGGTCAAGTGGTTCCGGTTTACCGCACTTTTCTGCCAAATGGAGTACGAGTGCTGCAGAAGCAACTACGGCAAATGCAGAAAGCTACAGGCGCTGCAGAGGCTGAATCTGCTTGCAGAAGAAAGTACAGAAAACCATTACGGAACTCTTGTTGACGGGACAGAATACGGCAAAGAACAATGTCAGGAGTAGCTGCGCTCACAGGAAGGCCAAGCTCTGCAAATGCAGAAAATGCTTGAAGCAGCAAATGCCGCAAAGCCTGTGCAGATTTAAACACCCGGAAACCGTGGAGGAATCTGCGCGGACGTCAAGCAATCGTTGGCGGATCTTCCTGTAAAGTCCGGATTCTTTTTCCCAGTTTTACGGAAGTCTCCACCTTTAACGATTACAATGTCTTTCTTTAGATACCTGCTATGTGCCAATGACCCACTATAACCAGCATGACAGCCATTGGGCAAACATATCGCTACGGCGGACAGGACTCTATCAGCACATGCGCTGCGGACCAACTCGCTAATGTGGCGATGATTGTGTCTTCCTTCGAAATGTAATGGAAGCATCACCCCAGCGAAATGGCGGAACGGTCTTCTCATTATAGGGTTCTATGTGCGCCTCAAAGCGGTTCTTATCATGATTACATCCTCGCCTCTGCCTTTGATTTGCCTGCGGATCTGGTACAGAGAAAGAACCCCGACAAAGATAGCTGAACCTTTTTAAACAGCGGACATATTCTGGTCGCATTGATGCGGGTAAGGGCGCATTAACCAATGGCGGACATTTTGTTATTATTACAGCAGAATCCAAACGGCACAGTAGTCCATCGCAGCATCCCAACAGCTATAAGCAGAGTCAGCAGGATTGGGTAATCCGGCGCAGCTGATGGTGGGAATTAAAGAAGAATCATTGACGTGTGGCGGACGCTTTTGGGCCGTGTAAGCAGTCCGAGAAAATTACGGAAGATAAAGCAACAAAGATAGAAGAACGCCATGTCGAATAATACTTGTTAAAATGTGATTGCAGTGCAGTTCTTGCACACAATATTCATCCAGAATAGAAATAGGTCTGAAACGTCGCACAGGAAGATTATCCCTGATTTCAGACCATAGAATAATATTCCACTTCTGCTTTATACCACTGTATCGCTTTGATCTTTATATTTTATCTTTATATCTCTTATCTTTCTATCTCTTCCTCTTTATGTATTCGCAAAATCTTCCACTCGCCTTTAACCAGCCTTCTTCCCGCATGGAAGATAAAGGCTACAAATGGTATTGGCAGATAGCGCTATCGCGAATTGCGTTGATAAAGTTTTCAAGAGAAGCACCATGGCTACCGCAATCGCCGCATAACGTGCTTTTTATCATTGTCCCAGCGCCTGAGCCACTTTTCATAACTACGGTGGCGCACCAAAGGAATGTACACGCAACAACCGCCATATACATAGCAGGAAGGAAGTATCGCTTCTTTTCTTACATTTGTATGTGTTAAGTTCTTTTCTTCCCTGGTCTTCGATAGTCTGCCTACTGAAGATACTTTAATATGCTGACGGTATTTCCCTTAGGCAAATTACGCGCTCGCTCTTCTAATTCTTTCCGCTTAGGCTGCTGACAATCTCCAGCACTTTTCTTTGGACTACAGAAGAAATCTTCTCATTTACTGCGGAGCTGGAGTCGGAAAGTTTTCCAATCCTCATCTGCCACCACACCGAAGCCCTCGCTGTGTTCTCCTCTCGGCTCTTGCCGCCTGGATATTTGCATGTACAGCAAGCATCTTCTGTCTGCTCTGAATGCTCTTTGCATCGTTGGTGCTCTTTCTGATTTCCTTTACCAAACTCTGGGTCTCGGTAATTCCTATGCGAAAAGATTTGGCGCAAATCTCTCAAAACGTCCAATCGCTGCCTTTCTATGCCTCTCACGCCAACTCTTCGGAGAGTGAGGCAGAAGCAGTTTTAAATGCAGCCCCTGTCTATCTCTCGTCTCCTGTCCTTATCCTCTCTGCAGATAAAGGTCTTGCCACTTTTTCTCCATCATACTGGAGTTCTCACTCGAAGCGAGGAAGCAGCATGAATTCTTGGATCTGCGATCAAAGCGTCTGCCTTCGGGCTGGCTCTCTTCCTCACCGTCAGCATAGCATGCGGTTTCTTTCCGTCTGGTCAGACTGTACCATTGCTTCCAATCCCGTTCCTTTAGCCCAACTGCATAAAATGGATTGAAATTGCTCTTTTCCCGCAAAATCTTGAAATATGAATTGCCATTTTTCCTTCCTCTTCTATTTGTAGATAGGTAAAACACCATCGCTAGATGATTTATCGGCGAAGCTGGAATTTATATATACGAATTTCTTTCTGAAATTTCCGCCTCCCTTTTCATTCAGCAAGTCCCGGAATACCTTTCCGACTTCCAAAAAGTCATTTTCTTATCTCTTTCACCCTCCCATAGAAAGCTAATGCATACTAATATGCGTCCGGTTTTATCACCCTATTGAAATGTCACAATACATCCATACAAACAAGATGTCTAAAGCATTCCTGAGAACATCTTTAAAGAAAAAGAATCTTTCGAAGCCTCTTCTTTACCCTTCATTCCTTTCATTCATAATATCAGGAGGTTCTTATGTATGAAAATTATAGTTATGTTGCAGTTGTCGCATGGACAACTGTGCGTTTCGCTACTGAAGAAGAATATTTAGAATACATTGAAGAAGAGCATGACTAAATACGAAGGTTGAAGTTAGTGGAGCGGTGCCCTACTACAGACCCATACGTCATCAGAGCAAATCTTTATACTAGAATATGCATCCTTACCCCCAGAAGATCAAGTTGAAAAGCTTCCGTCATCGGGGTGTGTATAAATCTGAGATGCCAGCACATTTGCTGGAATCTTCTGGTCCATAAACAGTTTAATCAGGTTAGCCATTTCATAGCTTCCGGACAACAGAGGTGGGCACCCAAGACTAAGCTCTGCTTCGTCAATCACCCCCAGAAGTCCCGCGGTCTGACGCAAACCCGTGCCTTGGGAATAGCTCGCCACCGGAAGCTCGCCACTCGATACCAAGCTCACCCTGTGCCTTGCTTCTTCCTCCCGTAACACTCCACTCTGGAGAAATGCCGCGCCAGGAATACGGAGTAGGGGATAGCCCCTCTGTTTTCCAAAGGTGAAGAGCAGTTCCCTCCCTCAGCTTTCCTGCTCTTAAAGCTGCCTCTTTACGATGCGTGGAAGTCGTCCAAAGAAATATAGGTAAACTGCATCCTCCGTCACGTCTCCCATAGCGAAGATATGAGGGCTTTTGTTCCAAAGAAGAGTCCACAGGAATGGCTCTTCTGTCGTGCGAAAGTTTCGCCTTCTCCAGGGCAAGACTCTCCGCATTGGGCTTTCTTTCCGGTGGCTACCAGAACTCGCATCAGCGGTAGTTTGGCTCCTCTCCTTCTCCTCCCTGCTGGAACAGAACTCGCTTTCCTTATCCTTGATCCTTGATTTCGTACAGTGTACAGCCCCTGCACAGAGTGATGCCCATTTTCCATATTTTCCTCGATGGCCTTAGCCATTTCCCGGGTCTTCTGATAAAAGTCATTGCTATCCTTGAAGGATGGCCGTGGCAGGAACCGAAGCTTTTGATAGCAGGAGGCAAAACCGTGTTGATATAGCGCCGATAATCACAAGGCAAGGCTTTTGTGGGCAGAGTATCCAACTCCACCATGCTTTCTACCGGTATACACTCTCTAGAGTCTTTCCACCCGGCAATCTCTGATAATGGTCTTAGCTCCGGTAAGTTAATGAAAGATACGCTCTCCTGATTTCCTCATCTCTTTAGCACTCCTTTCCACCTCAGAATACGGTGTTCATCGTGAGAGAGTTCGCCCATGTCAATGACCTCCACACCGGCCCCTGTACCTTTTCCAGATTCTTTCCTCTCAGGAAATGGGTCTGCCTCTCTCTCTCCTCAATAGCCTTTCTGATACCGCTCCAGCCTTCTCGGAGAACTCTCCCCCAGTGCAGCGGACTCCTCTGGCGCTATTCTCTAAAGACTTTTGAAGGAATACAAGCCACGTTAACGTGCAGGTCTTCCATAACGAAGGATTTCTCCTCGATTAAAAACTTCGTCTTTCCCTTTCTTTAGCCAGATAGCCTGCCAATGTTTTTCCGGCCCAACTAAACTACATAATGTTTTGTACTCTCTTCATACATTTTCCTTTCCTTTCTGTCGCATCCATCCTTGATTCATCCAGCTCATTGCGTAAATCTCAGCAGATCACAATGGTGCAAAACTATAGCACAAAAATCGGCTTTGTTTTTCAATTCTTTAGATTCTAAAAGGAATGTAAAAATCTGAAAGGAGAAATGTCTTGTCTTTTTGAGTGCAGAAATCTAAAATTTAGGGTAATACTAGACACTTAGTTGTAACAAACTATTTTATAGTATAGAGTCCATAGAATCAGCTAAATGAAAAGGGAGATTTCCATGTTTTACCAGTTAGTCTCATGAAGGAAATGATGCCTCCCTTCCTGAATCTCGTTTAGTGAGTGTTTTGCGATTACTTTCAGGAGGAAGAAATCTTAAGCAGAGATATTAGCTATCACAGATTTCCGGAATTCAGATTTATCCTCGCAACATCAGGGCATATCTGAATAGTGCTCTGAAACAGGCAATTTTAGAGTCTTCGTCAAGATTCCCTATAGCAATGTCCGCCTTTCTGGCAGAGCAGCTTCCCAAGCCGGATAGTATCTACGTTCATCTCTCTCCTCCAGTCAGGAAATTGTCCAGTGAAATTCCTCGCGGAAATAAGAAGATGAACTCGTTAAAGCAGTAGCTTGGCACCGAGGTCATTGAGAGCTTCTGGTGGATAGATTCTCTGCCGGAGCGCTGAATCCGGGCGTATCACGCCTCCCAGCTTATATACTTTCCAAGGCTTAAACAGCTTACACTTAACCCATAGCTTGTGCTTCATCTACAATTTCTGTCTTCGTCAACAGTCGTGACAGTGCCAAAAATCCCCTCCATCCTAAGCGCCCGGCCCAAGGCTACAGGGAAAGCCAAGGCTCCGGAAAGGATTTCTTTTAGCTCTTCCATATTGTAAAGACTATCGTAACCACTGCTCCTCCCTTCCTTCCGTGAAAATGAGAGCATGCTTTGCTTCCAGTTACTGCCACATTCCACACACTTGGATCTGGCTCTCGCACAGCTGCTGTTTCATGGCTCCCATCAAAATCACAATGTTGGCATCTGCCTTGGAAGCATGGGCATCCAAAACCATATGGTCCAAAGTAGGCCTGAAAATCCAAAGGGCTTCAAGACTCTCTTTGTAATCCGGGCTTCTTTCTCCTTGTCATTGGACAAATCAGAAAAATCTCATTCTAAATCCGGATAGGACTCCCACAATGCCCCATCAACCTCCTGTAGGTTTTAGCCATTCTTTCCCGAAGGATAGCGAAAAACACTGTGAGAGGAGCACCTGGTAAAAAACCTGGCCTTTGGTAAGCTTCATATCATGATAAGCAGACTTCTTCCGAAAATGACGATTAATCCATCAACAGCTCCGTACTGGAACGATACCTTATTGGAGATAAAGAACTCACGTTCCTGTTTTTCTTCTGCTGCGCGCTTCATTTGAAGAAAAACCTGTCGTTCCGCCTCCCTCCTGACATAGATGGTGGTTTGTCTGGGATCTCCGCTCATAAAGGTAATATGATACTTTCTTCTTATCCGTATGAAGGAGAAGAAATGTCCAGTTGGGTCTGGTTCAAATCCTGTAATTCAGTCTATGCAAATCTTGGTAAATCCTGTCGTAAAATCTGCAGAAGCTTGAATTTCTTTCAAGATTTTATAGCATTGTTCCTCCAAGGCATAAAAAGAATATTCTGGATTCCAGATTCTAAGTTCCTGTAGATTTTGCACTGCTTTCCGATTTCCTGGTAGGCATTTTTTTCACCTCCGATGTACCCTCGTCCAAGTTTCGAAATGCTCCTTCACATGAATAACATAGAGGAAAAGTCACAAAAGTGGTGATATGCATACCGTCAATGCCATACACCTTTCGCTTTAGACGATGACTCCGCTTTCTCGTTAATCGCAATTCTCGATACAAATGTTTCTTTTATCTTTGTTTGAATTCCGCAAACTGCTTTCATCCGTAATACAGCAAAAGAAAATGGGAAAAGCCTTTCACCGCCCATAACTATTTCCATTATTCTTTTGAAGAAGGGTGGTCTTCCTAACCCCTATTCCCGCTAAATGAAAAGGTTATCCTCAGCCCCTTGATATACTCCCTTCCTCTGCTCATCTGAAAATTGCTTTCTCTTTCCATCCATTTTCTTCTCCAAGAATCTGGCCTTAAACTTTCCGCTATCATACCATAGAATTTAAAAAGGGTAAAATAGGCATCGCAAAGCGATGCTCCATCCTATTAATCCGCCTTGGAAGACAGGATCAATCCCATACTTTCCAACTTATTTAAAACTCGTCCGAAATATCCCTTCCCATGTTTCTTACCTTCACTAGGTCATCCATGGTCTTTGCACAAAGGTCTCCACCGTATTAGATTCCTGCCCTTTAAGCCAGTTGTAGGAACGAACACCGAGCTCCAGCTCATCAATGCTCTCGGTTCAACCTCGTCCTTCCTGCCTCCTGACTGGAAACAAGAAAGCTCCTCGTCTTTGCAGAGTATCCATGCATAAGAGCCGCAAATGGTCCAGAGGGATACGTGAGCGCCAAAGACATGGCCTCCTCGGCATCATGGTCTGGTCGGTAGTAAATATCCAGATCAAACGCTCTGTATTCCTTCTCTTCCACGAAGACATCTACCTTCTTTACAGGAGAATAAATTCAGACCACCGCAATCACGCCGCTGGAGGCAAGATCGCTGTGATCTGGAAGTTGGCTCCACTTGCTTGTGCCCTTCTGCTGACCTCATTTTATATAAATTCATATTCTTACCGGATAAATGTGCTAAGATAAGGTCAGATTCATGATTTCCACTTCGAACTACTCTTAATATCGGAAGTGCTTTTGACTACGCCTCCTCCCATAACCACATAGGCCATCACAGCTCCTCTCACACGTGGCATAACGAAGTGCTGATTTCAAATTCATAATGATTTCGGATACGTCTTCCTCTCTTTACCCCTGAATAGAAGAAAATTCCATGATAGACACTATCCAGCTTTTTATTTCACTGACAGTAGATTCATAAAAAGGAAGCATGGTGAATTTTCAGAATTCTTGAGAACTGAAGCCTCCCTTTGCTAGTAATCACAACGAACAGAGCATATCCCCTGCCTCCTCTACAAACTCTTCTTTCTTACCCAAAGACTGGTTTATTTATGTTTTCCATTCCACACTCCTACTAATCGCTTCTTTACTGAACCTATCTATTATACCTATTTTTCAAAAATTTTGAAAGAAGCTTGTAATTCCCTTAAAAATAAATTTTATGCCGCTGTGCATTTGTCCTTTCCGGTGCTAAGTTCCGGACTTCCCTACCTCACAAAACTCCTCCATGGGCACTTCCAAGAGCACACCAATGCAAACATATTGTTCAAGCTGGGCAGCCTTCCCTGCCGCTGTTTCTTATACACGGTTCGTGGCTCATGAAGCCTGGGTGTGCAAACATCTTTACCTTCAAGCCCCTTTCCTTCCTGTGGTCACTCAACGTTCTTCCCGTATAAAACGTTCATTACGGATATTCCGTTAATCTTTGCTTCCATAACGAACTCCCTCTCCTGTAAATGAGAAAACTCTTGATAGGTAAAATCAGCGGTGCTGAACAAGCCAGTCTTCTGCAGTTAAGGAAAAAGTTGATGATTTTGGAATCTGGACCCGTGACTCCCGCATCAGCTCAACGACGCACTACCGACTGGTAAAGTTACATCAGTGTATCTCCGAATAAATTCAGAACATTGCTAAAATAATTACAAAGCAGTAGAACTGTCAAATCAAGTTTTTTTTTACTTTTTCACTTACTCTCTCTTTGTTTTACTGAATGAATTTCACTGAAATCCATTTCACTGAAATCGATTTCACTAAAATATTTCAACTATAATCCCCTTAAATCTTGTCTGTCACTCCTGTTTTATCTTATTCCGGTACCTCCGTGATATAGTCCATATCTCATCTACCCTCACGGATAAACTTACGCCGTAGATGGTCTTGATTATTTATAAAACTCAATTCTCTATTTTGCTATATTCTTTCTAGGCACAATATCTATATTGTTCAGAATTCATCGCCCTTGGCAATACGATTCAGTAAAGCTAGACTGGGATTTCTGGTTCCATTTTCCAGCCCATTAATATCCGCTTGACTGGGGATACTGGTCTTTGACAATTCTTCTTATGTGTGACCGGCCTTTTTCTTGCCTTACTTAAAGACATAGTGAGATCCTGTTCAGATTGTAATTTTTCAAATTCTTTTAAACTCCTTGGTCTTTTAACAATTCTTTCTGTTAACCTTTTGTAAATCACCCATTTGCTACAACCTCTCCTAAAATACTTTTCTTCTTACAGCCGGCTCAGCCCTAAAGTTTCTATCTGTTTTTATAAAGCTATTTGTTGTTATAATAATTCTGTTTTTGTCAAAGAAAAATAAATTTTACTATATCAGTACCTTGTATAGTGCTTAAGTTCAGATCTCTGTTCCAAATGCCTACTTAATTAAAATCTCGCTCACTCCCAGTATTTCCAAACGATGTAAATCGGAAACAAGTTTTGCTCTCTCATTTTGTCTTCAAATTAAAATGAAGTCAGCCATGGCACACCTCCTGCCATCGTCTTCATAAAAAAAAAAAATTAACAGTAAAACAAACGCACCTCCTGTATGCTATATATATAGCATAACTATTTTATTAGACTATGTCAATGCTATAATCACATCATATCCTCATAGCAAAGACTCATAAATAGCTCCGTGTGTAGACAACTTTTTGAACCGAATCTGAGAATTGCTACCTTTTATGGGGAAAGTTAGCGCTTACGAAAATGAATTTTAGAATTACACATTTTGTTAAATAGATAAACTTGAAAATATATATAGCCTAAGAACCAATTAGATTGGGAATAGATTTTTTGCACAGATTAAATGAATTGAATTTGTTTGAATTAAATATCATTATCAAAAGTTAATCTGATAACACTCTTTTTGTTATCAACCATAGAAAGAAAACGCAAATAGAAAATATTGCTAATAAATATCGTATTTTTTAGATATAGACTTAGAATATCACAACGCCGAAATCCATGCCTACAAATGTGGATTTTTGTATTGTTTGGTTATTCTTAAGCAAAAATGTGATACTAAGTTGATATTTTTCAATGTACTAAAACTTATAAGTTCAAATTAGTTTATTCATCCCATATCTCCTTTTGTGATATAACCATCCTTGGCCCTTCCGGAAAAGATTGATACATAGAGCCCTTATTCATCTGCTTGCCAGCTTCATGCCAAGCCACTGCATGGGAGCTTAATTTATGGAATGATTCCCTCCATTCTGGAGTGGGTAAAGAAGGCATCAATGGTTTCCTCATCATTGACCACCATCACTTCTTTTACTCACTGCGTAAAAGGCATGCTCCGGACCGAAGAAGGGTAGTCCAAACCGCTGGCAACGGAATATACATGCTGGCTCGCTCTTTCATCTCTTTAACATAATACTGTTAAAGCCGTGCATTACACCTTCTTCTCCATAGGTAAGGCTGGCTGCATGGTCACCAAGAGCTGTTCCTCCGCCCAAAGGCTCCACACCATAAATGGTCATAGGGCACGCATAGCCGGAGAAAAGTCCACATGGCAGTACTGGAAATCCGCCGTTCACGCAGGCCACGATGGCATCCGGGTGCTCTCCCGTCATTTCGTGAACTGCTCTTCTGGCTTCGATACCCACAACGCTCTGGAAACTTTACCATCACCGAAGCGTGAGGGCCAACCACGGAGCCGATGCAGTAGATGGCATCCTCCTATACCCTTTCATATCTGGGTAATGCAGTCCACTCGCCTCTTTCTAGAGTCGCCAGGGCCTTCCTTCACTCTCCACAACTTTGCTCCCAGAATCTTCATTCTACATTAGGCGCCTGCTTCAGATGTCCACAGACCCCCAATATAAATATCACATTCCACCAAGTAGGCAACTAACCAAAGCAACACCACTGTCCCAAGCACCGGTCTCACCAATCACCTTTCTTGCACATGTACTTGCCAAAAGCACTCACCCATACAGTGATTTAACCAAGGCACCGGCATGGTTTAAACTCACCCTTATATAAAACTGTACCCAGTGCTTAATCTCTCGAAAAGTTCCAATGAGAAATAGATATATTCACCCTGAAATTCCTTTATGATCTCTTCTCAACTCTCCAATGAACTTTCCGGACTTGGAAATCATCTGATAGGCATGGTCAATTTCGCCATAGCCTTCCTTTAATTCCTCAGAAATGTAAGCTCCTGTACTTTCCAGAAAAATAGCCATTGGCATCCAGGGGCAGTTCTTTTAAAATAAGTTTCAAAATCCACATTATTCGCTTCAGTATATTCTCCTTTCTTTCCGGGTGTTTGATAGAGCAATATTGAAGCAGTTTTCCGAAAGCCCACTTGCTGGGTATAAAATCCGCTATGCTGGCAATTTACATGGAACATGCCGTATGTAAAAGTTGAATATTATTACAATATTTTTACCAATTTACAAAGTTCTTCCATAATAAACGCAGTATATAAATGGGATAGCCTTTAGTATCTCCATATTACTGTTGACAGTCTTTTGGGACAAGAGAATTTTTGAAATATATTTTGAATACTTTTGAAATTTATAATCGATTTATGACTCGCCTAAAACTGGAGTGATTTTACTTATGGGAACAGAGTTTCGTTTCGTGCTACAAAATCAACTTGTTAACAAGAAGTCTTGGTCCTTGTTTCCAAGTATGATAATAAAGCACCTTTGGTCGGAAGCTGTAATCATCTGCGCCATACTTTCATATAAATATCCTAAACTTATGGGAAGAGAATCACCAATAACTTGTTATAAATATTCTCATCCGTTTCCTCCAAGAATTAAAATCATGGTAGTGGGCCGTTTTGACTACAAATATGTTTGTTATACCATTGTTCTGGTCAGGTAATGCAACACTTGGATTATGACATTGCAGCCACTACAGTCTTTTGAATCCACTGAACTGAAGTACAAGCGCTCTAAATCCTTATTAATCTCTTCTTCCCGTAGCAGAGATAACATAGCTTCTTTGTCTGTTGCCAACTGGGTAGGGAAACTGAGTCATACATTCGATTAGCCCTTGTGCTAACAATTCCTTGGAAAAATCATCTTTTATAAGATTTGGAATGATTTCTCTCGGCTTTATCATCAATTTCTGGAAATTCTTCTCCAAGTATATTTCCTACTGCCCGGCATTCCCATGCGCCATGTAAATCCGAAAATCCTGCATCGCTTTCTGTTTAAGGAATCTCACTGCCTTACTACGGTTGATATAATTCCTGCAAACAGGATAAGTATCATTTGACGCTTCCATAAATTTCTTCAGTAATCCAGTATGATAAATGGGTATCTTCATTTCTCGGAGGGAAGCACGATATCTTTGACATTTTTCGATGCTGCTGATTAAGGATCCGGTCTTGTGTAATCGTATCTTTCCATCTTGCAACAAGATATTTAGTTTAAGGAACTTAGCATGAGCTGAATCTCTGTCAAAGATAATGACAGACTCCTTTTATATAAGGTTATGCTGGTTGTAGTCTGTAACTGCAGGAAAAGAGACCTGGATCTACAGTATCCTCAAATACTTCCAGAACTCTCTTTCCTGACATTGAAAATCCACTTGGTCGTATGATTTGTATTCCTGTTTTGCAATCTCGGCAATCGTTGACTTCTCTCAACCTTGTCTTGTTCTTCTAAAAAGGACAGAGTACTGGCAGCCTTCTTCTCTTTCCAATATTGTAGTTTGTCAAATGCTCTCTCTTAAACATAGTTATCCCTAAATCACGTTTTACCTTATCTCCATGGTTAAAACATAGTATACTACCGTTTTATAAAGATTCAGTATGTTGCAACTACCGTTTTATGAAGATACACAATTTAAAACTAAAGTTTTTTTCATATTAAAATTTTAAAAAACTACTAATATTTTAGGGTTTTCAAAACGAAAGTATTCTTTCTCCTCCTCTCCTCTATCACAATTAACCTTCCTCCTGCATTTGACTTAACAAGTAATTTTGTCTTTGAATCTGGGTAGGAGTTCCTGAAGTTTCTTTTCACTCTTTTGGCTATGTTTCTTATGTTCTTTCAAGATATTGAGAGTACGGTTTTTTCTGTAAAGAGAGTGCTTTATAGCTATGCTCCTGTTCCATAAGTCTGTTGTCATAGCTAGAAAATAGATATAGAACAGCGGAGACTTTGCTCTTTCCACTTTATCCTGCCTGCTATTCCTATTGGGAAAAACTTTAATTTAAAAGTATTTGGAGTAATAATCAGTTCCGGGAAGTTTTCGATCACAATCTTGATAAGTCCGGTAACTTTCCAACCCCACTACAGGACTCTAATAACCTTAAACGAAGGCAGAGCCTGTGTTTTTATTTCTGGGTAAGAAATCCTACTGCAAATATCTCTTTGTACTAGACTCAAGCAATAAGCCCCTGGAAAGAGAAATGAATTCCATACAGCAACATTTGCATTGATAATAATGCTTCCGCCAAAGCTATAACTTCTATGAACCACGGCATTCAACATGGCTTCTCAATGCCTTCTTTCAGGATAGTCTATTAAATCAGCCCATTTCTAAGTCTGAAACTCTTCCCGTGTTCATCTACCAGCTGTAGATAGGCATAACCCTCCTAATTAAGGGAAAATGGATCCGGAAAATTTCTTCTATCCTGAATATATTTTTCCTCACCTCAAATATCACGGCAATCAGGGTATGCTGATATTGATCTGAAAGAATCCATGCCAGATTGGTATACTGCTTTATCTGCCGGATCTTTAATCCAAGAGGAAGCAAATTCTTCTTCTGTAAGTGCTGGAATATTTCGCTTTGAAAGCATTCTTCATTGCTGAAAGTCAAATTCTGGTTCATGGCTCAGCGTCTTCAAAGTCATCTGCATCTTTTAAAATCAATCTATTTTCACTTATTCCACGTAATCACCTCCTACTGCAGGTTGTACAGCATGGAAAAGGCTCCAACTTACAGCTTTGTTCCCATTATAATCGTTGGCGCTATTCAATCAATATAAAACTGGAATATCTATTTATGATTTCAAAGTGAATGAGATATCACACACTACGCGTGCGATACTAGTTATAATCAAAATCCCGACAATTCCTTTTCAGAGCATCTGTCCGGAGGACTTTTCTATACTACTTTTACTCTACAGTACTTTTGGTCTTTAGGCTTCTTTCTTCTCTCATGCCGGAAAGCACCTGCTCCTGGAGAAGAGAATAAATGCCAGAAGACCATAGCAAGTGGTCTTGTTTTTTCCAGTTAAATTCCCGTCGGAGGAATTCCTTCTACATTTCTAAACTGAAGAACTTGCTTGAACTATCCGCATTTCTCTGCCTACAGTTTTGGTGAAGCGGGTTCCTGTGCATCGGTTGTTTGTTCTAAAAAATATAACTTGTACTACCGAAGGTGGTATCCGGAAGGATTCTCGCCTACCATATAGTAACAAGTCTTAGTAACAAGAATTCCAGCAGCCTGATTTTGCTTCCGTTGTAAGCTAATTGTTGCAGTGCTCCATCAAAGCTGATAGCACTCTTTGTTGCTGCAGGGAAAATCTGCTTTAATGGAATCAAAATCACCTGTGTAATAGGCTGACTTCTGTCTTAAAAAGTTTTTAATCGGAAGGGGAAAACTTGATTTTATCTGCCATTTCTCCACTTACCTGCTTTTCAATCTGAAGAACCTGTCTATCCTCCTGGGTTCATAGGTATTCTGCACGTTGATTTGTTTTGTTTCATTCTCACCCATGCTTACGGTAGCACATCATAGTTTCCGGAAGCGTTTTGCTATCTCTCCGGCAGTAATTGCCATTTTCTTTAAAGTGAAGCCAGTGATCCTCCAACGATAGGATTCTCAGTCCGGAAGCACCACAGATTTCTTTCCACCTGATATTTTTCTGCCGGGGAATGGTGAATTCATTAATGCTTGAAAACATACTGTTTCTTTCCCATTGCTGGAGCTTGTGGTGTTCCTGCACCTGCATATTTTCCGGTGTTAGATTTTACCGGTTCCAGACAATTTGTCCCATTTAATCCTTCCGAAACAAGATATCCCAAAGCAGAACTGGTGAAGTTGACTTTTGTCATCGAAAAGCGCTTACTCGACAACGGTACTCAGAATCTCGTCTTTCAAGATGAAGGAAGTGTTCTTGTAAGCTCCAACTCTTCGGTAGAACTGGTCGTCTTTAATGAAAGACTTTTAGTATAATTCTAAGGGTGTAGCGGTTCAATTCAGTACCTTGGGAGTGGCTTTGGTATTTATCTGTGGTGTGTCACCATTCCTTCCTTAAATCTACGATATATTGGAGATACGCACCTTCGTTAGAATAAACTGGTCTTTTGGAGTGACGATGGAAAGCCTCCGGTGTCATTTTGATGAAAGATACCACCTGGTCTGTTCTTAGGTCTCCCATTATAGTTAGTTATCATCTGGAGTCTCGTACTGGAAAATATCTGAACCATTGGATATTATCTTATGTAACCAATATCATTTGTTCCGGCTTTTAATCTGCCTTTCTGTCTCCTTATCAAACTATAAGTTCTTCTGTACTTCCTCTCATAGGCTCAACAGTAGGCTTAATATCAACTGTTAATTGATTTTCATAGCCTGTCAGAAGCTGAAGTTCTCTTGTACCAATCTTTTGCTTAAGAGTCTGAGCCCGCATCATAAACCGGTCTCACTCCAAAATTATTATTATGCTGCATCCAAAGCTCAAAAATCCTGAGAATCCTTTTTCACTGGATTTTCCACTTTGATATCGCCCTTGTGCATCTCCAAACCTCAGCGCCATGAAGTTTTTGATTCTTATCCGTTCGATTACTTGATCAAAAAATTAAATTCCATTCTCACTGAGTTGATCCCAGATATGCATTTCCGTAATCTGAATCGGAGCCACAACCATGAATTCATCCTTTTCTTTTATTTAAGTTAGTCGATTCTATTCTGGAGTTATTGCTCCTTGCTGCTACTGCTATGAAAATTCCTGTTCAATATCGTCTGCAAGAGGTCTTTCCTTGAAGGGTGTCCTGCAATCATCCACCGTGCACTCTTTCCGGTCAAATTCGTTTAAAATGGCTGTAATTTATCTTCGTCCAAAGCCTAGTGTATAAAAAGTGACTGGCCATTGTTTAGATTCGTAAGTTCTGCTCTCATTCGGGTTAAGGCCGCTTCTCTGGCAGCCACGACCACTGCCAGGAACAGTCCTGCGCTTGATAATCTGCTGTAAACCTGCGTACCACCTTGAGAGCGTGCAGTACCTCCATTATTGGCTCGCCCATGACCTTTCCGTGGAATATCATAGCTTGTGGCGCCCGCAGCATTAAAGTTTCTGCCTTTGTAAGAAATAAAATGGATGATTTCAACCGCATTGTATTTGGAAAATAAGAGAAGTTTGACTCATAGGCCGTGATGAAAATGACCACCGTCTGGCATCTTGTCGAATGCTTTGGGTATGAGCCCCGCCGTTGCTCCATTTGGAAAAATTCACAGCCTCCTTAATTCCTGCTGTATAGTTTAGTCCAATATCGGTTTCAATTTCTTCCAGAGTGATTCCATTTTACTGTTTGCTGAATAAAGATACATCCTCTCGTAAATCCAAGAACTTTTCGCATTATAGGAGTATCGGATAAAGACTTGAATCTTTGAACTGTCCTGTACATCAGAGGTTACATTTCTGGTTCCCCCTCCCATGGTAATCTGAAGCAATTGAGTACTCGAGTAGGCAGGACTTTAGATAAGTCCCTCACCAAATCATTGACAGTCTTTTAAAGAATAATAGTGCCTTGTACCACCTCCACCAGTCGAACTAATTTGCTTATACTCCGGTCTTGTCTTATCCTTCTCATCATTGTATAATCATATATGTATGGATTCTATCATAAACAAGATGGAGATCCAGCTTGTTCTGCCCCTCCTCCACAACCGGTCTAAGTTTGGGTACATAGAGTCATGAGCTGTCCGGCTCAGTAATACTTCCTGTATCTCAAGATTGTTGAGGATAGGTATGGGTAGGGTTTTGGTATCAGCTTATAGAAGAAATAGCGCAAGGATAATAAACCTTTCGATCCGATAATCAGGGAAGTTGCTCTGGCCGCTTATCCCAAGTGGTCATATTCCAGTAATCACCCCAAGATTCACCTCCATTTTACTCTTGGCTTTATTATAATCCTCAAACACAAACTTGGAAACCATGCTTAGGACATATAATATACTTCATCTCCTGCTCATAAGGTTATTCTATCATAGCCTGATTCGTAAGCTTGCATCAACCCAAGTAATATCATAATAGCCCGGATAACCCGATCATGTCTGGTATAGCCCTAAAGATCCCGTGGCGTATATAGCTTACTTCAGCATTCCTCCCTGCATATGATATCTGATACTTTGGTACAAAACTGTTCATCGGTAAACTGACATATCCACACTGATGCTTGGTCCAACTTGACGAAAATCGTACCGGGTTTATTAATAGAATCCTGTAGTATTTCTCAAGCATTGGGAATTTGAGACTAAATAATGTATAGACAGAGTTTTGTAAGATTAAACTCTCGCAATAATATAAGCGCTCTTATCTGTACACTGTTCTCATCTCTTCCTTAGCCTTCTGTTCCTCACATGTTGATTATTCTCTGTTTTTCTTCCTGTTCTTCATTTTTTGCCAATTCTTCCAGCTTCTTTGGCATTTTCCTCTACCAATTCTTTTTCTTTCCATCGGAAAATCTATTCTGGTACAGGCAATCTTATCGTTGCCTTCCAGATTCCACTTTCGCGATGAATCGCAATATTCTTCCGGCTTTAGCTCTTCCGGTAAAAATATCTTGAAATACTTTTAAGCGGCACCGCCACCGGAAGAGAAGGTTCTACTTTCGCTCTGCATCTGTTAAAATGAATATCAAATTTGAACGAGAATCTTCACATAAACCTCCCTTGGCTTTACCCACTCACTCAGCTGCACTAAGCTTCCTTCTTCTTCGTCCTTAGCTTCTTCCGGCTTCACTCTTCTTTACTTACCTGAAGAGTTATGGCTTGCTGAAATGCTTCCTTTATCATAAAAAGACTTACTAAGTACCTGTAATCAAGTTCTTTATGTTGGCTCTTTCTGCCTATAACTTATCTAAGCATATAGATTTGATATTTGCGGCATAAGCAGTTCAGAAAGGAAGGAGCATCCGCTTCATTCTGACAGAAGGGCAAGAACGGGATCTTTCTTGACTGTTTTTGCCTTTTTCCTCTTTTCATTCTCCCCTTCTGCCTCACCTCTGTAATTACCACAGTGCTTTTGCTCTTGGCTCTCAGACTGAAGCAGAAGTCTCACTTTAATTCTCTTCTGTTGCAGTGTTTGTCTCTGGGCCTTGTCCTGCAGCAGTCACAGACTAATTTCAAAGGCGACTTCTCTCATTACTTAGTGCTGTAGATGGGGTAGCTTCCGTACTTATTTTACTTGTTCTTCCTCTTTACTACTTTTTGATTTTATCCTCTGTTTTTGAATCTCCAGAATAGATTTTGGTGTTTTGTTTCTTTATTTTTGAACCTTTACACTGGGATAACTGTTACTATTCTACAAAAGCTGGAAAAATCCTGCTCTCCATGATTTTCAGTAGAGGAAATGAATTGCTCAGTCTCTCGTACTTTGTATTCCTTATTACTTGAACCAGAGTTATAAGTCCGGTTTGCGCCATACCTTTCTTCTCTGACCGGTAGATCTGGAATCCTGGAGCCTTGGTACAGCCTGTACTCTTCTGCGGGTTCAGCATTTTCCGCTTGAGACCGATGTTTCCTTCTGCCTTGTTCCTCTTCTGGCTCTCCCTCCCAGCGAGTCTTCTTCTTTCTCTCCGGAGCCACTGCCCTCACCAATCGGGATTTCCTGCTCCATTAATTTGCCAAAGAGGAATCCCAGCGAAAATCCCAAGGCATCTTTCTTTCCTTGCTTTCTGATTTCTCCGGTGCCGCCCGGTAGGATCAATTTCCACAATAGCTCTTACTTAGCCCTGTTCTGATAAACCGCCCTCTGTTCCATTTACAAAATTATCCAGAGATTCTACAGTTCCTTTCCTTTCCGCAAGACTATCTCTGTAAGCTGTAAAAGCTCAGGTCTTTACTATAGCGTCATTAAGTTTTGGGATGGAAAATTTGACACCCATAACAGCTGCCCGCAACTATGCAACCTCCCTAAAATGGAGTTTAACATTGTCTCCTCCCCACTTTCAATTTAAGCTCGGAGAACTGTTCTTCCCAGCATCCGCTGATAGCACGAGTCCAAAGGAGAACCTGTTAAACAAGGCAAAGTGTTTAGATAGCAAGTCATTTCTTCCAATTCTTTGGCCTCATTCCTTTGGCGAAGTACTCTCACCCATTAACCTCTTCCCCATTCCTCCGGCCTCACGGATTTTCCAGAATTCCTCCAATACGGGCTGCACTGCCGTCTGGAGCAATTAAATAAACAATCTTTCTTCCTCACACCACACACTGTATCTTTGAAAAAAATCATAATAGAAAGCTTCCTTTTTCTGCAAACGCAGCCTTTATTTCAATTTGTTTTTGGAAAGCCAACCCCTCGATTTCAGCCCCTCCATTGGAAAGTGCCCTATTCTTATTGCTAGAAAATTTTCAACGGAAGAGCTGATAGAAAAAGAGGGGATATACACTTTGTTTATATCCCTCTTATAGACATTGCACATTGTTTATCTATAAAAGCACCAACTTATGCTTCATATTTTCTTAGCCTTTTAGTGCTTCGTTTCCGGATATAGTCCTCCGGCAGCAATATTCTTTTCGTGAACGTTCAATTCCTCATAAATATCTTCTATCTTCTATATCTTTTAGTAACTGGGAAAATGAGGAATAGGCTTTTTTATCTGGTGTATTCTTTTAGCTGCTCTTAATTCTCACGCAAAGCCCTGTTGTAATCTCCAAGTTAGTTTCTTCTTAAGGAAGCTCCGCTATCTTCCTACCTCTCTATTATTATGAGACTTATTTATAAGCCAACCCAAGAGCAAAGCTTGTAGATAGTCCCTCCTGATCTATAGAAGATTTCAATATCATCAATTCACTCTGCTCTGCTATCAATCCTATTAATTGTATTACCTTTTATATTTAGCAATATATTTCTCTCCCTACCTTTTTCTATTCTTTTCTATTCCTTCTTCTTGAGGGCTTTTTTTCTATAATTCTATCAGTACATTCATTTCTCCTTGCCTCTTCTCATTTGGCTTTGCATTTTAGTAGTGCAACTCTTTGATAATATATCTGAATCATTTGTTCAGCTTTTGCATGAAAATCTTCATTAGCTCTCCTATGGGACTATTATCCACATAGGATGTATTAAAACAATAATATGAGATTCATCCCCAAACGGCTTTCCGGATTCTTGTATTGTTCTTTCTTATATGATAAATCTGAAGTTGCCCATGAAGCACATCATTTGCTGTAATAAATATAATATAGGATTTGGGTAATTGTGCACGATTTTTAGATAGGCATGTCCATTAAACTGGCATGATATCGTGCCTGTTTAGGCTCTTGCTCCGGAAACACGTTATTTCGAATTTCAATATTGTAAATATTATTATTTCCATCTTCACAGAGAGGCAGTCTAAAACCAAAGAGTGTCTATGAAGATCTGATAAATTTTTGAAGATTTGTCTTTTAGCTTTAATGTAGAATCGTCCATAATAGCTTGCAGAATATATCTTGTACATTTCTTATCTTGCAAACCACTTCTTACAACAAATCATCCATGAGCGGCAGAGAGGAAATGATTTTTGCTTTTCCACAATATCATTTTCAACTTTTAGAGGATTTAGGCATGAGTCCCTCCTTATAGTGAGAAAGAAAATATTAGATTAAGAGAATACTATGAAATAGAAACATGAACTCTATCCTAGTATACGACCTTATCTGTACAAATCACCTATACTCCATATCTGGATAATATCCGCAAATGCAGCAGGTTTTTGACATGGAATAGCCAGTCAAATGGCATAGTTATACCATTTATGGGCTTCTTACTCAATCTAACAAAGTGAATGAAATTATAGAGCAACAGAAAAATCTAAATCACCGTCTTATCCAAGAGAAATCAATCAGGGATTGATATGCAAAACGCCACAATCATCAGCCAACGTTTCTCTGATATCTCTTCGGTACCGTGTACCCATCTTGGGAAAGGACCTGCCGGTAAGCGAAAAATCTATTCAAAGCCTCATCCCGTCTTTTCTCTGTGGGCATAAAGCATAGTGGCGGATCGAATATATGTTCTCTTTCTCGGAATTTACTACAAAATCAATCCTACGAGCCAGCCCTGAACGGGAAACCCCTCGTTTTTTCCTGGCATACTCTCACTCCCTACATCCACGTGAAACTGCCTACTATCAATTCGTTATAGAGAATATTTTCCATGATATGGAAATACTCGCCGCCGAAAACTGGATTCTTGCATTTCGTAAACCGATATCTTCACTGTAATATTTATTTGGTGAGTCAGCAGGCTTTTTCCTTCACATCATAGCGCGTCATTTCCTGAGAAGAGAAAGGCATCCTCCAAGTGTCCGATATACGCTCGAATGGTGTTCGGAGATGGAAATGCCTTGCTTGGACTGTAAGGCACACAGCTTTGCCGGATCTGCAAGAGAACTGATGGAAGAACAGAGTAGATCCAAAATCCTGCTCCAGGAATATCATCTCTGTCTTTCGATTTTCTTTTGCCCATTGATATCCTCTTGATATACACCTCCGAAAAGAGGGATTTAGGTGTTCATCTTTGTGTCTATTTGGTCTGATAAGATTAAGGCATCCCTCCATAAAAGGCAGTATAGTCGTCGAAAGCTTCATTTTATCCCTCCTATCATGGAATAGTAATTCCGGTGCTTAAGCGGATGGACTCCTGGGATTTCATCACTTCCGAAACTCCTGTGTAAGAATATCGCTTTCTTTGAAAGCATCTGAACTGCTCCCGTCACATGTACACATCCAGATTCGTAAATGGAGCGTAAATCATTTTAAGGTACCGGCAAAATCTAATCTTCTTCCTTCGGGGCCGGGAAGATTCACCACCCCATCTGTAGCCTATCAATAAAAGGATAGTGTTCTTCTATTGTTCCTAAGCTTCAACAAAGGAACTTAAACGAAGTGATCTCGAATATCTTTTGCCAAGTCCTCAGCTCATAATACTGATGATCTGCCTTCCTTCTCATGCTGATTAAGCAAATAGTCTTTATATAGCTTCTTCAACAATAGGATTTTCCACATCGCCTGACCGGTAATTTACTGACCAAAACTGTCAAAAGGATAGGGATATAAGCTGCTTAAATAGCTATCTCTTTGGATTTAAGCTCTCCTTTTAATTGAATTTATTGCCTCAAAGGCTTTTTGGTATTCAATATAATAACTTCACTTGACTCTTGAGTACAAGATACTTTCTACCAAGCTAGGAATATCTATTGATCTCTCCGAAACATATCTTGCAGTTTTCCTCCTCATAGAAACTCTCTTACTTTTCTTCCCTGGTGCCATTGCCCCAGCCTTCCAAAGTTAAAATTTACACAGGCTTATGCAGAGTTTTTACTTGCAAAAATCTCAAGAGAAAGGAAATAAATGAAAGCGGCGACGACACGTGATCCTAGTGTACTTATGATATTCCATGGGGCAGGGATTCGTGAACTGGAACAACCTCCTCCTTGATCGGATAAACGTGAAATATCATAAGTTCTTTCCTGTGTCCATAGTTTTTAAATATCAAGAAATCAATGAAGAGAGAGTTTGCCATGAGCCACGTTATGGAGATTTGGTATTTCGCAGTAGGACGATCCCATGCAGTAAATAGCGTGAGCGTCAGTACTACCACGCTAATGATATGTGGCCTCTGTCTTCCGGAGCTGACAAGAAGAACGGGAAGTATTCTTATTCTTATTGATATGGAAAGCTCCAGAAATGATGGAATATGCAGAGGATGCAGGCAACATCTGGAGGAAATGGAGCCTCAGTAGCTTCCTGATGAACCCCAAAGTACGGAGCTGATGATGCGGTTGATCTTTTTAAAGGAGACTTGGTTTTAGATATCAAGAAGGCTTGGATTTCTGCATGCCTTGAGTAGAACTCGAGTTAAACTTGCAGTCTTTGGCATCCCATAGTGAGAATTCCACCCAGTTCCTGAAACGACCACCCAATTTCTGGGTGTGTCTTTGGAAGCAATTGAATATCTGGGAAAGCTATATGTTCCTGATTGAGCAGGCTGCGATATTTATCATCATTTCCAATTCTCTATGTGATGAAAATAATCCCACATTAGCCGTGTATCAGGATAATTTCATCATCGCCAGAAAGATAGCCTGGGTTGAGGACATTACCGAAACCGCCACCTTTGTTTATGCGGATCGAGCGATTGAGATCATTTTGAAAATATCAAGGCTTATCTGAAACCCCATTCCTGGTACCCTCCGGGGAGATGGGCGGGTGCACAGCTTATGTGTCTTGAGGCTCAATATGAAGTGGAAGACTACGCTGGAGTTAAGGTCTTTCCTGAAGAGATTTGAAATGAGCCTATCTTGATAAAAGTGAAGAAACGTCTTCCCCATGATGGTGTTACTGTCTCGACTTTTGGTACCACTGTGGATTTTGAAACCGTGTGGCTCTTAGCTCACCACGTTATTATGGCTTCTCTTAATCCCTGATTTTGATAGAAGGGAAATGGAAGAACCCAGTCTCTGCAGTTCATCTGTGTCCTAATGGATGAGTAATTAGCATGCGATGTTGAAGTTGTTTGTAAAGAAATGAGTATCGGCGGTATTAATGAATTTAATCGGATTTTTCTCCCTCAGGGAATCGGGGCCTATATCTACCAAGCACATGCCCCTTCCATGTCCAATGGAATTGCCCTTCACCTAGCCTCCCTACATTATCAATATTAAGTGTGATTTCTCCTTTGTGGGGGATCCATCGTCCCCATTCTTGGGAAGATCATGCATTCCATGTAGCCTCCGGCCCATTGACGGGCCAGCTCATCAACGAACCCGTGGAGGTAAGCCATTACGGGACTGACATGGCCATTGATTTGTGAGACTGGTAGATCGGTTGTTAGACATTAAAAGAAGAATAGAGATTAAAGATAAGACTCTGCTTTCTCGTGAGAGCATGCAGGCACTGGGGCACGCTCCCGCTAACTTCTTCGCCTTCGTAGGCATTAAGCCAAGCTTGTTTCACTGCCTTCAGTAAGTACCCACGATTACCCCGTAGTACAAAGCTAACTTGGTGTGAAAAAGCCAGGTAAGATAACTTCCTAATCATCTCTTTTATTTTCCCCAAAACAGTGAAACAAGTGTTCTCATCGAGTAAGAAAAATCCGCTGCTCGAGAGCTTCATGATTTTCGATCAGTGCTATTTGAGGGCCACAGGACAAACCCAGCGATGAAACTGGGCTCATGGCCCCTGAATCAAGGCACAGAGCGGTTTGATCGTTTTCAGATGGAAGGATAGAATCCAAACAAAAATTATTCAGAAGTTTCTGGAAGACAGCTTATACTACGGGTGAACCTGGCTCCGTACCTGCGGGAAAAACGAAGGCACTGAGTTCTCGGCCAGTTCCCAGCTGAGGCGATTAGTGGTTTTCACCGCGAGCCACAATAACCAGTTTTACTCTCTATCCTTCTTTTGACCTTTGATCTCAGTATAGACTTCCTCCTGGAAAGTCTTTTCCGGTCCAGATTTGAAGACTGCCCCTTATTGTGTTATGGGCAAGCTGTCCATATAAGCTAATCCTGCTCTTTGCCTGCTGTAAAAGCCTGCCCAAGGATGAAATGCACCTGCTACAAAGACCCTTGCGGCCAGCGACTATCCCACCCAGAGAATGCCTCCTCTCTCTGTTATGGCTCACTTACTGCAATTCACAAGGATATTTCACTGCTCCACAGGCCCAAGTCCCTTCCAGACTTTTAAGGAAACCTTCTTCCGGACTTTTCACAACGTCTCTGCCAAAGTCCCATGCACTTTCCCTTTACTTCTTCCTCGCACCAGCACTCTATTTCCTGGAAAGCTCCAAGCCGATGCCATATAGGCCAAGGATGCCTCATGGCACTGCCTGTGTCTCAAAGAGGTTTCAGCTCTTCTTTCCTTTTATGTAAGCCCCTTTGCTTCCAACCCAGCAAAAGCCTTTTGTCTGTACTCAGGCCGCCTTTCCTCAATTGTCTAGATTTTCCGGAAAACTACATTTACTGAATGGAAGTGCCCCAGCCTCCTTGAAATGCTGTCGCAGAATCACTGCCTTTACAAGTGCTGCAAGTGAGATTACAGCCTGTAGCTCATTTTCCAAGTTCTGTGTAATGCGTCTTTGAATCCTCCTTTTCTGTAACCAAAGGCATGAGATTCCCAAACGAGTGTCACATGTAAGAGACAGGCTCCACCTGACCTTAAAGACTGAAACCGGTTCTGTCAATTTCCAACATTTTCTCTATGTTCCATTGTCTTGGCCTTCTCCTCTTCCTTTGTTTCTTTTGCTCTTCAGCTATTGTCCAAATGTTTGTCTAGAGGAAGAGACGCACATCGTCAATCGAAAACAGTAAAAAGTCCTAAAACTACGTAGTACCCAGACAAAAACCCCAGCAAAAGGCAAGAACTATCGTGCCGTGTCCTTCGTAAGTGGATTCTCATTTCGAAAAACAGCAGCCTGTGTAAGATGCTTCCCATCGAAGTTTTGACATGATTGGTAAGAAGGCCATGAAATTCCTCCGCTTTCGGAAAAATATTAAACTGCATGGCACAAATAAAGCGCAAGTTTAATTAAGTAAACTGATCCGGCTAACTCAAAGCCAAGAGTGTCTCACAAAGTAGCTAAACTATGAGACCAAAGAGGAGAACTTCTCTGTAATCTCAAGTTTCTTCTTGTGGATTCTTGTGCAGGTTTCTGCCTGATATACTCCGATAAAACTACATCCACTGTGGCGGTGGTATGGTCGTGAAGAGGCCTCCCCATTCTCTCTCCTCGGGGAGGACAGGTACTGCCAGATAAGATTTATTATCTGGGCATTAAAAATATCTGTCTCGGAAGGCAAGGCGATATCCACCAAGCAAAGCCCCCTGAAAACATTTCACAGGAGGCAAAAACCAAAGCTGCCATTTTCTCCGTGATGCCTCATTTTTATCCAGCCTGTGTTGTTTCCCCTGTCTGGCACCCCATTACGCCAAACTGTGAGGCTACAGCGATTGAGGGGAACCAGTTCCTCCCTCAAACGGAGGCCCTGCATGATTCCTCTCAAACGATGTCCCTTCCTCTAGCTTCCGTACCCGGCCGATGGGACTGGTATACCCAATTTATAGCATGCTTCTCCTCGCATGGTTCCCACAAACCAGCACCTTCCTTCAGCCCTTCCAGGTTCAGCCAAAAATTATCACCAAAACCTTATAATCTAGCTCCAAGTAATTGTTCTCAAGTGTATGAAGGTGTTTGCTTCTAACTGGCTCTTCTTCTGAACGATTACTCCATGGGTTCCTGGGTAAGATTTGCAGCAGAACCATCGCCGTCTGTGAGACCGACCAGTCAGGCTGCTGCGGCGCCTCCCTGTCCTTCGCTAACGTACAAACTCCAAGTACATTCAGTAGGCGAAAGAGGCACAACCCCTGATGCACCTTTATATATGACATCTCTTGCCCGGGAACGGGATTCTCTCAAAGTCAACGTCAGATCTCTGCTTCTTCGCTCGAAGAATACTTAAACAGCTGTCCTTTAAAACCGTCCTGAATAAACACAGTGATTTGTCACCACTTTCCGGTCGAAAGGCCCAGCACTGACTTCGTTGATTAGGTACATCCTCTCTCCTGCCCCTCTCTTCCCACTCTGCGCTTCCAGCACCTTCCCACAGCCTTCATAGGGTTTCTCTGGCAGCTTCTCATAGCCTCATGTTTTATATTTCTACCTTATCTCAGCTTCATCCTGCCAAAAGGCCTCAAGCCCTCCACCCTGAACACTTGAATCTTGAGTCTCCAAAAGCACGTTATAGCCTAAAATGCTCAAACCGCGGCCTTCGGATGTAGTTACAATCCAATGTTATTTTGGAGCGTTTTGGATCTACACTTCGGCCTCCGGAAAATGGAAAGTTCTCTTCCACAAAAGTTTTTTTCCCATTAAATAGCCCATCAAATCCGACTGAGCCCTAAGTACAAACCAGCTTGGTCTTTCTGTTATTTCATCTGATTCAGTTTCTGTAATCTCGTAACGAAAATCATAGAGCGGAGCCCCATGCCACCACGCTAATGGGGACAAGTCCGGAGCTTCAATGCCAGCCATATCGTTGCTGAGCGGATAAGCGATTTCAAAAGTTCCACTGTCATAGCATGCTCTTATCCCCTAAAGAGGCCTTCTCAGCCGCCTCGCACCCTCCTTTCGCTGGCCTTTAAAGTTTAGATTCTCTAAACTTTCTGCTATTAAATCTCATCCACACCGTTTTGCATCCTTCAAATGTCACCCACAGCCAAAAAGCTCTTCGTCACGAACTGATCCTTCTGCCTTATAAACCCCTTGTTCTTTCTGCATCCTGTCTTACAACGAAGTCACACCCATACCCGAAGCCTTCCTTCTCTTCTCGTCTGAATTACCAAGAACTGCTATTAAGAAGCCCAGCTTGTAATAAAGCTTCCTCTGTAGGCATTGGAGGAATGCTCTCCACCGTGCATTGGCGCGACGTACCAGCTCAAAATCTGCTCTTGCATCTGCTGTATTTAAGCCACCCATTTCCGGAAAAAGATATCATAGCTCTGTGTTTTCTACATTTTCCTCCTCCTTGGTGCCTTTCTCCCAAACGGAGAGAATCAAACCAAACGTGGCAAGAAATTTTCCAAGAAGTAGCCTGTTTGCTTCCTGAGGCACCTGTTTTGGGACTATGATAAGCAGCATGTGTGTGAACGAAGCAATCAAGTAGATCGTAAACTGGAAGTAAAGACTTTATGGTAAAGAAATTCCTGTGTGGATTTGGAGACCTTCCAGATGTTGAATGCTGATAAAAGCATTGTGCATCCAGGGTCAGTAAATTGTCGCCGACAAGGCTCCTGTACTGGGTACCTCATTATGAAAACAAGCATCTCATCACAGGCCGGAGACATCCAAGTGCCTGTCATTTCTAAAAAAAGCAATACAGGCACCACAAGCAAGCCTGATGTCCTTCAAGAGAATTCAACATGGCCCCCAGATCTTCTCTTAGCTTCCTGCAACAGTCCAGGCTTTCCTCCTCTCCTGGAAACCCCACTGCTGTGGGCTGGAACAAGATCTCCTGCCATCTCCATGTGAGAATAGCTTCCAGGAAGGAATGCGGTGTGTCAGCATAGTACACCAAAATTCCTCCGGACCGATACAAAAGCCCCTCTTTATTAAAGCAAATGAGATTCACTATCCCCTGAATCTCTTCTGTGGCCTTGGGATGCATGCAGCCTCCATAACACCTTTCTGATCCGATAACTTTTCCACTTCTGGAAATATATGCCCGTGATGGAAGAGCAACTGCACTTCATCCACAGTAGCCTCTAATAATCTGTCGCCCACATCCGGTATAGTTTTGAGTATTACAGTAAACCTTGAGTAGCCTTATATTCCATAAACTAAGTGAAGCGCTCTAAACACAACTCATAGGACGGAGTACTTCCTGATATGAATTCTTAAAATTATAAACCGCCGCAGAGACATCCAATCTTCCTCTTCAATGGGGACAAACTCTTCTTTGCTCTGACATGTATTATAAATTTCTTGCAGCTTTATTTTCATAGCGATGTGAATTCTTCCAAGTAAATGAGGACAAATATGGTTTGTGTAGTTTTTCCATGTCTCTGAAGAAACGTAGGAAATAACTCCTACGTTTCAGTCTCCCCTTACGTGACCAACCAGTATCTCTGTTTCGCCATAAACTACGCTTGTCATTATCTTCTATGACAAAAAGTCTTGAAATGATGCACTGTTACATTTTCCAGACAGCGTCTGGAAAATGGGATGGTGTCAAATATCATCTTGGAAACTCACTTCCACCTGTGTTTGATGTCTCACAATCCTAGTCTCTCAGATATGCATTTCCAAGTATATACTGATAGATTGGTTCCAAAATAATAAAACCGAATCAAGAATTACTTCCTTCAAAGCCAGACTTATTTTCTAGCAGGCCCAGCCTCACCCCAAGTTTTAGCAGAAAGGCATGGTCTCTTAAAGTAGAAACATTTCCACTGAACGTCTTGAGTCAATTCTCTTTCTCCTGAGTTCTAATGTCCACTTAGTTTGTGCTATTCTGAAACTGGGTCATGGACAATATAAACATCAAGTCTTCATCCGACTTGTCCCGATACTTCTCTGTAAGTATTGCATCAAATCTTTCCTGCAATGGAGAATTTCTGTAAATATGGCAAAGTCCAGTTGAGACTCAAACCTGTAGTCTTATCACTATATGTCTTGTACGGATCAACTTATAATGTCATCAATCTTATCTACTCCAAAGGAATGCGACCTGCCTTAATTTCCTATAAATCTGCCTTATTCCTTAGTTTTTCTCCAACTGAAATTGGTTATTCTGTACCTATACATCTCCAATGGCTACAAATTGCTACTGTAACAGTCACTACGTAAACATCTCTCATACTTGTTCTATATTTGTCAAGCTTCCTAAAGACCTGTAAAAACTGAATATCTCGTTGGTCTGGGAATTAAACCCTTAGTTAATATATAGATGAAACATTCCGCCTTTTAGATACTAAAGATTATCAAATATGAAAGGAATGATGTAGCCTCTGAAAATTTTCCTAAAGTAAAAGCTGGAAGAATTGTTCTGGAATTTTCCTGCTCATCGGTTCTTGAAGTCTTGTTGTAATAGGTTGCCATATTTCTTTCAGCCATCCCAGTAATTTCCTTAACTTTTCTTCAACTCGTAGTCAGGCTACTCATTAACTTAAATTTTCATTTGAGATCTGTCATACTGACATTAGGCTAAATAAAAATTTCTGCATCCAACTTATTACATAGAAAGGGCCAAGAATGGCTCAGCCTCTAACAGTATATTAAAAAGGAATGTCAGTTCGCCTATCCTCTACTTCAGCTATTCCAAGATTCATACTCGATTCGTTCTAATAAAATGTGGTTTTAACTGTGGGATAATCTATATAAAATCTCGTTCGACTGCTCTTACTATCTTCACCGCCACCGCGATGCGCAGGCGTGTTTTTCTGCTATATCAGATAATAGCCCAATATAGGATTCCACACTGCCTGTCAGGGAAATAACGCTTTTAAAATAAGGAATCTCTAGAAAAGCTGCTTTCGTGTATGTATTGAGTAATAGGCTCTTCTAATTTGCTCTATCTTATCTTTGCTCCAAAAGTTTTGACGAATTCTTTTGTAATAAACTCTGCACTTCTCTAAGCAGTCTTCATTACCTCTACCATAGGCTGTCCTGAACAATTCTTCAATTTCCTCGTCTCATTGATACATATCCCTCATATTGTTTCGTGTACAATTTACGGTTATGTGCAGCTGTATGTTGCAGGTAATTAAAGTATGTCTCTATATAGGAAAGTCAAGAAGGGCTGTAAAATCAAACAGATCTACAGTCCTTTCGTAATAATTTCTAACTGTCCTTCGATATAAAATTTTTCTTCCGATTATCCGGAAAGCTTGTCATCATCTACTAAACTTTATCTCTTGTACTCGTTGAAATCATCTGCTGCTTATAGAAATCCTCCTCTTCCTTGGATCTTCTCTGCTTTCCCTTTGAGTTACCCTCCTTGCTCTTGGATGGTGCAGAGCTTTCCCCCATGTATCCAGATTTTCTTCAGTGCATGCGCCCTGAGCACCTCTCCTGAGATTACCATACTTGCTGTGATGTCCGGAGGATGCTATGACCTTAGATGTTCCACATCTGTTGCGTTAGCTTTCTCCAAGGGTAACGTGTACCTACACCTCGTTGTAACTTACCGCTATCCCATCCTGACATTACAGTTAAAGTAACATCTTCTCCTATACGATACTAAGAGGGACTTCAAATCTACAGTAGTGGCAATTTTCCGTCCGTCCAACAGTAATAATATCATCTCTTTCTGGAGCTCACTGTTCGGCTCCAGTATCCTCAAAATCTCGTAGATATATACACCTTAGGGCATTGCAAAGCTTTTCTGCAGTCTGGTGCTCGTATTCTTCACCTGTACGCCCAGCTCAGCCCTGCTCTTCCTTAGAACATCCTCTCTGATGGCCAGAGTGGAAAAGGGATTTCAAAATGCTTTCCGCCTTGAGGGATGGGATGGAATAGCCTTAGCCCCTCTCTATCCGTGTCAGGTGCCAGCCACGTGATGCCGATTAATTCTCACTCACATATTCAGAAGGGCTCGCCAGAGTACGAGTTGATAGCCGCATCCGTCTGTAATTCCCTCTGCGGTTCCGTCTCAAATCTCACATCTCTGTCCTTTTGCGAAAATGATTCGCTGTGACGTGATTGACTATAGCTCAACATTTCGATGGCTACTACCGGTTCCCCACCTCCATAGCATCAGGAGCCGATTTCAATCACTTTAATCTTATCTCTGGTTTCCCTGAGATGAGTCTGAAAGCTTTCACGACACAAAGGCTAAATCCACCGTGGCGTCGGTTCCTTCACCTGAGCCGCTATGGTACTGTCGTCAATGAAGCTTACGGTTGAGAGCTGGAGTCCTGAATCACGTGATTATTGGTGGCAATCAAAAGTTCCGTTTCATTCCTTCAACGATGACACCGGAACCGCTGGCTGGAATCTCGGTTTCTCTCTGGATATCTGCCTGAAGATGGAAAAACCGTTTTCCTGACTAACGCATCACATTGGTATGCTTCTACAGGCACAGCCTCTAGCCCGTACCCTGACGGAGCTGGAATCTGCCTGCACCACCGTCTTTTCCTTTCCTACCATCTGAAGCGCTGGTCTTTTTCTCCTCGCACGCTCCTCCATGGATTCCTGAGTACTGTCAGCCTGGGATTGCTTATCCTGAAAATCACTCACCAGACTATGATAAATCCCATTGGATTGAGCAAGGTGGGATTGATGCCCACCATACAAGTTCCGGCAATCGACTCGAAAAGCAAAAAGCCGAAAAGACTATCCAATAAAACGTCTCATCTCTTTCCTCCCCTTAAAACGCATTTTTCCCGTTAAAAATATTGTGTAGAAAAACACTGTCTTCCGCCTACTGAAGCGTTTTCTTATATAAAAATATCTCTTTATTTTAAAAGATATTATGATGTTAATGACAATGCGTAAAACTTCGAAGAACTTCTTTTCGAGAATTCCTTCATTTTACCATGGTTTTTATCTCGGTTTTCCAAAAGGACAATGGCCTTCGCCGCAATCCCCTCGCCCCTTCCGTAAAGCCCGCCTCCTCTCCGTTGTGGCTTTCACGGAAATTTGTCTCTTTTCATGATGAAGCGCCTTGCATGCATTCTTCCATCTCCGGAATATAATTCTTGATTTTCGGTCTTTTCCAGTAGGATACAAATGTCTCATTTCCCAGAGTATAGCCTCTCCTGTGTGCTACAAAAGCATAGGCCTTTTCAAAAAGCAGGACGGAAGAAATTCCCTTATAGCGTTCTCATATTCCGGAAAATGTCTTCCGATATCTCAAGAGCTGCTGCCCCGGAGATGGCATCGGTTAAAGCGTCCCGCAGCACCACATCAGGTCGGAATGTCCCAAAAGTCCCTTTTCATGCAGAATCTTTACGCAAGAATCAAACTTCCTTCCCGCAACCTATGTGCGTCATCACCCCAACCCGACTCTCATTTTCCCATTCCTTTCTCTAAGACCTTTTTCCATTTCTGCTAAAGCTTATCTCTCTTAAACCCTTTCTAGAAACCTCAAGAAACAGTCTTTTATGTCTATCTTCTTCCATCTGTTTTTAAATTTTGCCGCAATCTTTCGAGAGCATACAGGAAATGAAAAAGATCACTTTTGTTTTCCCAAAGATTCTCCATCCACATGAGCCACTTCTGTTCCAAATAATTTCCATCTTCTTAAACTGGTAGTAATGCACCCTCGGGAGAGCTTTTTATGCTTTCCGAAAAAGTGCCGCAAACATAATGTAAAGAATCCAGCTTTTTCTTGGTGCTGACCAAACATAAATCCAGAACACAATCTTCTCCAGAGCTCCCATCCCAAAGCATAGCTCGGATTCATAAGGGTGGTTATGAATGGACAAAAAGAGGATATGCTGGAATTCCGTTCTTCTCCATCAAGAGAATGCTTCCTTTGATGCCGTTTTAATTCTTCACAAGGCATAAAAATAGGAAAGGAGCCTTGGGAACGAATCGCTGTCCTTGGGGGCAAATGCTGCAACCCATACTAAACTCTCGTAATACTGAGCAGCCTCAAAGCCCAGTCCCACACCGACCACAAAACGCGGTGTCCTCTTTCACCTCTACAATACTGCAATCTACCTTTCGCTCTTCCTGGCAAAGGGAAGAAGACTTTTCCGGAATCTATGCCCTTTGCAGTGCTCTGGCAAAGTCGTTATGCCCTATGCACAGCAAAAGAAATCAGGAAGGAATTATTGTCCAGCATATGCCCATCAATCACTTCATTTAAGGTTACCGGTTTCATAATGACGTCAAATCCCGTATCCTCTTCATATGTGGCTTTTGCTTCTTGTACTTTCTCCGGAATAATCTCTATGAAGCTCTTTTTGGGGATTTCTTTTTAGGATTTTCTCCGGTGATTTCTCTGTGATTTTCTTTATTGATCTCTCTGGTGATTTCTCTGGCAAAGAGTCCCACATCTCCTGTTTTCCGTAAAGAAAACGGAAAAGCTTTCTTCTCCCAACAAAGACTTTCCTCTTCCTTCATTTTCCTGCCAGTCATAACCCCATTCCCTGTCGCTCTGAGGATTACCCGATATACCATACGCTCACCATCCATTACTGTTCATATTCTGATGAACTGGTATATCGTGAGCTGTTTTATCGTGTATAAAATAATCATCAGACATCTCTGCTGCTTTTCTAATTGCAGGTCCTTTGTCTGTAAAGTGGGTGAATTGATCCACTCTCGCATTTCCACCGTAAGATCCGGCGTGATTCCCTTCTGTGGATGTTTCCTGCTGAAGCAATCGTAAGTAGTAGTGCGTGGTGCAACCCACCGCAGATCCGTCATCCGCACCGTCTGCGCAATTCCCGCTCGCACAGACACGGTTCCGAAAACCCAAGCTCTGTCATAATCCTGCATCGTCCCTGCAAAAAGCTCGAAGCGGAGGCGGAGTTTGGTTCATTAAAATGATGATGGGCAGGTCCACTTCGTCCGTCGCCGCATACCAGTCCTCCCTTTCCCCATTTATCTTCCGTATAGACGCAGGTCTTATCCTTATCAAATTGGCGGTTGGGGTTTGGGGTGACTTCCAAGACGGATGCGGAGCTGTCTCGCCACCGATAGCTGCTGTGTTACTCCCCTTCTGTAGCCGGTGGCTGCGCATTGCTGTTCAGGACTGTTCTCTTGCGTTTGTGATGGCTGGCTGTCCCTTTCTCTCGGCTTCTGCAAATGATCCGGCAAAATAGTCCAAAAGCTTGGTGGCCGTCTCGTCCCTCCGGATTTCACGTAAATCGATTATCAAGCCTTCTCCTTCAATGTCGGATTCATACTGAGGAAAATCCACCGCCCATATAGAAGCCTCGTAATGAAAGATAGCGATATCTCCAGACTTTTGATTTGCTAAGACGCCCGTGCGGCATCAGGTCTGCTTTTTCGCCACCATTCCGATGACGTTGCTTCGGCTTGCTGTTCTGCGCCGCTTTGTGCATCACTACGGCCTGCTGTTCTGCACCGCCAACGCAACATCTCTGCCACATCCCCCGACTTCGGGCGGGAATGACCACCTCACCTCTGGTAATCCGCAGGGTAGCCTCACCGTTTCGATTCACCACCATTTCAGAGAGCTTCCCCGCAATCCTTGAATCAAATTCTCCACAATATAGTTTTAAGCTGAGACTTTCCACGGAAATGCCGTCCACCTTCAGCACAACATCTCTCCGCCAGAAGTCCCGCCTTTTCTGCAGGAGATCCGGGATAAGCTATATACTCCACAGGGGCCGCCTTCCTTTTCGGATACCGCCGCACGATTCCTTTGTATATTCCCTTTTGACGATTTCTGGTCTCCTCTATCTCCTTTGTATAGTAAGCAGCGTGGGATCCTCTTGCGAAGGCTTGTCAAAAAGCCCTTGTAAAATCATCTCCTCGCATCTTTTTCCATTCCTGATAAAGGTGGCTGTCGTCAGCAAATCCTGAATCTTCAGAAGCTTCTCCGTAACTCTTTGGAAGGTTAATGGACTCCGAGTTCTCAGATTGGAATCGGAAAGCTGGTGGAAAGCGTCGCCGTCTATGAATGGCATGGATTTTCTTGTCTTTTCGGAATTCCGAAGAAATAAAAATAACACAAAAATGCACCAGAACAAGAAGAAAGGTAAAGCAAAGGAAGATACACGCCCTTCAGCTTCCCTTTCTATTCGATGTACTTTCCTTCCTTCGTCAGTTCCTGCTTCTCCTCTTCCCTCAAATGCTTCTCCTCATTTGCGTCCATCTATTTCTCCTAACTGCCTTTTTACTCCATTTTCAGAAATGAGATATCGACACTACGTGCGATACTCGTTAGAATAAACTATAAAAGCTTTTCAGCTCTTGGCGTTCTTGAGAAAACTCTGCTAAAAATCAAGGTTTCCATACTTCATATACTTACAACCATGAGGGCAATCTTGAAGGTAATGGCGTCATCGAAAGACTCTTAAATCCAGTCCTGTGGAACGATCAGCTTATCCAAACGATACACTAAGGTATTTCTATGGATATACAGCTGTCTGGAAGTCTCGAGATACATTCAGATTGTTCTCAAAGGGACTTGTTGATGGTGGACAGAGTTTCCTCGTCAAAATCGTCCGAGAAACGTCTGTAAAAAGATTTCCTTGATAAACATCTTACAAAAGAGGAATCGGCAACTGATAAAATCAAACGACCGATACAAGAGCATTGTAAGCAATAATCAATCTTTGTCCACAAAGAAAAGTCTTGCCTACTTCAAAAGCCATCTTTGCTTCCTTATAAGAACGGGAAACTTTTTAATCTCGTTCACAATGGTACCGTAGAAAATCTTTGCCGAGCATGAGTTCGGAAGACAGCATATCCATCATGCTCTCCGCAACCTTCTGTACCTGCTTATAATCATCTTCAGGAGCAAGCTCCTTCACCACGATAATGTTCTTCTCATCTACAGCAGTCACGAAATCCTTGGGCTCCGGAGAGAAGAAGCTCTTTTAAGGCCTCCTGTGCGGAACCGTCCGGAGTTGTCCTTGGCCTCTCATATACACCTCTACACGACGAGACGCCCACTTCAATATGAAGCTTCTTCGCTCAGGTTATAAATGTCTACCAGAAGCAGGGTTGTCTAGAAGAAGGTTCTTAATAAAATTGACTTATCGAACTTCTCATGTAAGCCACCGAAAGAGTCTGAATCTGTATGACGGCAAGCTTTCCTACCATATACACATCATCCGTATCTCCACTGGGCAATCAGAACATATTCAGCTGATGCTCATCAATCTTAAAAACTGGAAGCCTCCTGCTGCCTGAGAATCGCCTGAGAGGCCGCAAAAAGAGACGACCATCTCGGATACCATCTATCCTCTTGAAAAGGTTGTGGCTAATACTTTTCCGTCAATGTCTGCAATGGCAATATCCAGCCGGCGATTCCCTTTAAGGAATCAATTGCTACTTGTAAAAACTTGATTTGAAATCATCTCTGCTCCATTCTTTTCTGATGAACTACACCGGAAGAATGCAGCCTTTCCAATCACGTCTCAGCCTTATCTCTTCTCCCGACCTTATCGTTTTTCCCCATTACTATAATCAGTTTATTTCCAATTTTCAAGCATTTTAAAAGACAGGGAAAAGAAAAGTTCTTTTTCCTGTCTTTTTACAATTTTAGAAATCTTTTATTGCTTTTCTACAAAGCCAAATTCTCTTAGTTGGTAATAGTCTGCTCTGTTTCCTTATCGAAAATATGAATCTTGTTCTCATCAAAAAGCAAGCGAACGAGTATCTCCTGTTCTTGCCCTTGGTCTTGATTCACTCTTGCAGTCCGGAAGCATCTCCGATATCGAAAGTAAAGTAAGGTCTCCCGCTCCGAGCATCTCGTATACACAATTTGCTGCAAATCACGGACTGTCCATGCTGAGAAAGATACTCTTCCTCATCATGTAAGTCTTCAGGACGAATCTCTAATGTGACTGTCTTTCGATATAGTCTTATCCTTTAAAGCAGCTGCTTTCTTTTCATTTAAGGTGATGGTGTTTCCTGCAAAAAGCTTAACTTTACAGCGCCGCCCTCTTCTGCACTCGCATCAATCATGTTCATCTGGGAGATCCGATAAATCCTGCTACGAACTTGTTGCAGGTAATCAGAGGTTCTCCGGAGTATCTACCTGCTGAATATAACCGTCCTTCAAACTACGATTCTGGTTCCCAGTGTCATAGCCTCGGTCTGGTCATGGGTTACATAGATGATGGTAGTCTCTAAGGACTTGTGGACTTTGCAATCTCTACGCATCTGTGTCCTTTAACTTTGCATCGAGTTGGAAAAGAGGTTCATCCATCAGGGAATACCTTCGGACGACGAACGATGGCACGTCCCATAGCCACCGGGCTGTCTCTGTCCTCCGGAAAGAGCCTTGAGCTTCTGTCGGCCAGTGCTTCAAGATCCAAAAATGCACGCTTCATGCCTTCTTATCGATTTCATCCTTTGGTACTTTCTGAGTGAGTCCGAAGGCCATGTTATCGTATACGGTCAGTATGAGGATATAACATAATTCTGCGACCATGGCAATGTCTCTATCCTTCGGTTCTACCATTCATTCTCTTTCCGTCCGATGAAAAGGTCTCCGGAGCTGATGTCTTCCAGTCCTGCCACCATACGAAGGGTAGTGGACTTACCGCATCCTGAAGGTCCTAAAATGATAAATTCCTCATCTTCAATCTCTAAATTAAAAATCTACTGCCACCAAAACCGTTGGGGTATTTCCTTACCACATTTTTGAGCTGCACACTTGCCATACTGTTTCTCCTTCTATAAATATGATTTGTCTTTCTTTTCAACGAAAACCGTTGTCTTAATTCCGGATTTTCATACTTATGCTCAGAATATTCTATCATTTTCCTCTCTGGCATAAGACTAGCTTTCCAGAAAAATCTCTAATTTTGTACAAGATAGAGTTCCTTTATTAAATAATGTCAATCTGCCCAAAAGGGGATTTTAGCAGCGTCCCCCTCTTTGTTGCTAATCTGATAAATTTTAAAAATTGCCGTTCTGGTGACTTTAATCTTTTTCCTTTAAAAAGCTTGCCAATGGCGCTTTTTAAAGGCGGCTTTTGACACGCCAAGTCCTTTTCACCTGCTCGGATCCACAGTCTTATCCGTATAAGGGATATGTCCCTCAAACTTCTCCTCAATCAGCCGTTCAATCTGCTCTCCCAGCTTCTCATATCAGGAAGCATTCATTTCTCCTCCGGGTCAAATGCTTGGCATCCTCTTTTTCTTGGTATACATAGTTCGGCCAACGCTCAGTCCTTGTCCACATAGAGGTAAATCTCCACCTCATATCCTAAGGCATAACGTCATCTCTGTGGGGCACCAAAATATCCTTCTCCAGCCCGATATCCACAGGCGCCGATGGCATTTCATCACTAACCCGCAGCCTTCCGATTTCTCCTACCTCAGATAAGGTAATTGGTCAAATCAATCATCCTTGGAATCTTATACAAAAACACGGCACCTCATCCCCTATCTCTTCCCTTTTGGAACCTGACGGATGGGAAGAAACGCTGTCTCCTCGCCTCTCCCACAAAAACACCAAAATCCTTTTCCTAAGAATCTAGCGTCTGATTTTTCCTAATTTCAACATGGCAACATAACTCCTTATTCTGATTATAAAAGGCTACAACCGTTCTTCCCTCTTCTATAGCAGCTCTTGGGAAAAATGCTCAGCCCCTAAAGTATAGGCCTTCGCATATTCTGCAGATGGATAAAACTCCTTGATTTCTGCTTTTCTCTTGCTTTTCCACTTTTTCCCGCAGATTCAAGATTTTCCCCTTCTTGGGTCAAAGAGAATCGCCAGCTTTCCTGTACATTGGAAAAATAACTTCCTCCCCTAAAGCAATGTGCTTGGCGTTATTCATATGGTGGTTGGTATCAGAAAATCCTGCACAACGGGAATGACCTCTCCCTCCCGGTAACTTTCCGGAAAAGCGATTTTTCTTTGCGGAGAGCAAATATAACACATCCTCCCGTTCCTTAAAGGCGCAATCAATTCCTCCGTAATCTTTCCGGGACGTCCCTTCCAAATCAAAGCTGAACCACCTCGCTGTCTGCTTTCACATAGAACTCTCTTTGCTTCATTTTGAATCCAGAAATTCCTATAGGCGAAAATTCCTGAAATTCGTGCGAGACGTTCCGATGGAAAGCTTCTCACAGCCGCGTAGGCGGGCATATAGCTCGATATTCCAAGCACTCAAGAGCCTGCTACAGCTCTGTGCTTTTTCTGTAAAACTTCAGCGGACATTCCCATCATGGCATGAGAATGGCAGATTGGAACAATCCTGCAAAAGCATTCACACCACGGAAAACAGGCTCATTTCTCCCCTACTCCGTTACCTCCTGACTAACGAACTCTCTCTTGATCTCATATATACCTCCTTTGCCACCGCTGCTTGATTTTCCCTTAAAAGCTACTCTCCATCTCATGAATCGAATCCTGTTGACGTACTATTTTATTACACAGATCCGAAAAATACCTTTTTCCTTCTGTTTTACAGCTACCCTCCGGAATTCTCTGCTCTTCTAGCTCTGTTTTTATTCTGCATACTCGCTCTTCTATCTTTCCCTACAAAGAAAAGAAGAGGTTCCCTCTTCTTCCCGTGATGCTTAAACGGACTCGCAAGTATCCCGCCAACGTGATGTGCCTGATACGCAACAGTTGCCAGTCCTATGCATCAAAACAGTGCTTACGGTACTCACACCTCTTTCTCTGTAGGTGCTGCTTCCGGCCCAGCCTTCTTTAACTGTTCATCTGCTTAACGAAGACGAAATACCACAGTTTGCTAATCAGGAAATTTGATTACCGCAAGTGCATGAAGGAACGTATGCCATGACCGCACCGACTCAACGGCCTCAGTGTAAAGCTTTGGTGGTCTGTCCTGCTATAGTGAATTGAACATGTTTTTCAAAGTGCCCAATCTTTTCCTGTAATTTACGAAATCGATGGCATAATCTCAGGTCAGATGCAGCTTATTCACCAGTGCGGTGGCAGTGGCACTGATAATCCTTGCGCTGACTGCCAAAATCAATCACAGTGTTTCTTGTGCACAAAATTCTGTAACTCTTTTAAAACTAACTTTCATTTGTCTCTCCTGTATATATAGGAATCTCCTTTGTGAAACTTTCCTCTATCAGTCCTAAAATCCTTTCGCTACCTAGTATAGAAGAGAGTTTGGCATGAGTTCTATTTTCTGAAATGACAATGTTGTGGTTTTTATTTTATTCACCTATTAAGCCACGTTTGCGTTTTGCCAGTTAATACTCCATTTTCTTCTTTCTTTGGAGAAAGAACTACTCAGTCAGATTAGCCTCTGTGACTTTGTTGTCTCTTTTGAGAAGACCACATCGTCCCATGGATTCCCAGCTTTCTTGTTTCTCTTTTTGAGAAGAGCATCGTCCTGAAACTCTAGTTCTGTTTCCTATTTGGTTCCACACCCGACCGTGGAGAGGGAACTTTCACAATAAAGCATACAAAAAGAAAAGTCAAAATCAAATCTCAGCGGATTCAAAGCGGTAGAGAAAAAGGAGAAAATTCAGCTTCCACATGTGGCCTATCTAAAGATAGGTATAGGAAAAAGCCAATCCTATCGGCAGTTTCCTTATCAGAAAAAGGCATACCATAAGAGGCAAGATTTCCAAAGAAAAAGCCAGTACTCAAGGGGCTCTTTAACACTTCTGCACAGCCATGGCTTTTGATTTTCTGTGATTCATGTTTTCCTCCTCCCAACTCCTCTAAAACGAGGATATCCCACGCTTTGCAAGGGATACTTGTTATGAATTATAAATAAGCCATTTTAACTATATAGAATTGGAAGGGTGATTTCGTCAAAATGCCATTCCTCTCGCATTTTCTTTGCATTTTTAGTAATTTATTCATTCCCAATCTTGCTAGTTGTATGGGATCTCAGTAATCTTTTTCCGGCCTCGATAAAACTGGCCTTCGTGTCAAAGTCCTTATCCACAATCAGATAATCCGGGCCTGCTTTCCTACGGTAATGCTGCCGTAGTCCTTCTCAAATCAAGGATCAGGGCAGGGGTTTAGAAACTGGCTGCTGTAATAGCCTTTCTAAGAGGAATCTTCATTTCCCTTTACCGCCGTGCAAAGTGCAGTCATAAACGTGGACACGGAGCCCGCCAATGCTCCGTTGGATGTCAGGGTACAGTGCTTTCCCTTCTTCTCACTTCCGCAGGTCATAAAGCCTGATCCGGCATCCAATGGTGGAACGAAAGGCTGTCGCTGATAAGAAATGACTCTGGTCCTCACCAATGCCTCGAAGGCTAAACGCACCCATGGCAGGATGCGCGGATGTTCGCCAAGTCCGTAATCAACTCTGCAAATACTCCTTTCCTCGGATGGTCGTCTCCCCAACCCCGTTTCTGCAGATCCAGACCGGTCATGGCATTGAAAAGAGTGTACCGCATGACTGGCTCCTTGCGGTCAAACTGGGTAGGCTTCGCGTGGGGAAACTCCGCATTGGCAGTGTAGGCAAGGAAATCTTCACCTTCCCCTCAGCTCTTTGGGAATAGTACGCTGAAATCAGGATTCTCCTCCGTGCCAACGCCCATATATCTACGTGCCACCGAGCAATGCTGCGAAGCGCTCCGCAAAGCTCTCATCCCATTTCGACGGGTCAATTCCAGCTTCTTCACGCGGCTGATGAGGGCCTTTCCATGTGATGCCCAGGAGTCTGGCCTCTCAATCTTTCAAGCCTTTCCTCATGGTATTCCTTCGCTAGGAAAGGACCTTTTCCAAATCTCTTCCACAGTTAAGGCTAGGGCTGCGGGACAGATGATTTCGTGTAATGCGCTGTGTCTCGCCTCATGCTTTTGCTGCAAAGTCTGCGGGGCCTTTCTGGTACCTGTCGCTGTATCCTCCTCCAAACAGCCATGATGAATGGTCGCTGACCGTCCCAAGCAGGAGAGAAGATCCTCCGGACAGGAAAAAGACCTCGCTTCGGAAAGCTCCTCTCTTTATGAATCGCAGAGAAAGCGCCCAGTCCTCCACTTCCACGGAGGCTAAAGTGAACTTTTTCTTCTGCAAAGATACAATATTTCTTTTCCATCTTTAAAATCCTTCGCATTTTCAAGCACTATTTCATCTCCAAAGCATGCACTATAAGAGTCGATAGCTCCCAAGGGGAATAAGCTTTACTCTTTTGGCGCTTTGTGATGATTAAACCAATGATTTTTAGACTTTTAGGGTTTAGGCTTTGAGAGTAGGGCTTTGGGGTCGGCTTTTAATTCTTCCTGCCTGTTATGAAAATGCACCAGCAGCGAGTCCTGCTCTATTTCCAAGGCTGGCAGCAGCAGTCTGGTATTCTCACAACGATGAGGGCAAATGCTGTCCTGCAAGTGTCCCCAAATCTTAGGGAAGCAGGATTTCTTCTGCTCCATGTGGATGCCTCCCAGCACAATACATTCGAGTTAAAGAAAGAGCATTGTGCACAGGTTACTGAAGTCCGATAGACAAAGTATCATACAAAAGTCTGTCCTAGCTTCCTTCCAGACAGATTTTATCTTCCTTTGCAACTTCCCCAAATATCCGCTTTCCGTTCCAAAAGCTCTTTCCGTCTCTCCTTTCTGCTGGCTACTCTTTTCACCAGCAGATGTGGAAGCTCATGCTGGAACATTCCACCGAATCTCGCATATAAGCGCCGATTTCCATGGCGGAATGGGCGCCGTGATAGACCTCTGCCATGAGATCGCAAAACTGCCGCTGATACAGTGCGCTGCCTGGCGAGCAAACTGGATTCGCTCCTTCCTGCCGAGGAATATGCCTCCAGCCTGCGGCACACTTTACACTGCCTCTCACCTCCACAGGAGATGGAAAAAGGCAGTTCATCTCTTCTCCGCCTCTTGATTTCCTTTGTACCTCGGAATCTGGAGACGGCATGGGAGATAATCAATCTCCCTTTATCCTTCATCCACCACATTCACTGCGGTGGAATGGAGATAATAGCCATGGATGAGCGTGGCTCTGTTTTGGCTTCCGTTGTCTCATGCCCAGTCTCCTTTGCATCTCACCTTTGTATCTGCTTGTGCCTCCGAGCGAGATTCCGCTGATTCCGCTTACTCTATGTTTCTCCTTTTTACATTTCCAGAATAAAGGAACCGCCTCTGGGCTGGGTGTCCTTTTCATAAGTAGATAGTTTCTCCCTTTTTCTCCCAAAGGGCATATTTTGGTTTTGGTGCCTCCGATGTCGAGGCAAAATATCGCTTTTCCACAACGCTACCTACTTTCCTTCTTCTGATAAATCACGTGAATCCACTGTGCCAGATGCTCGCCAAAGCCTTATGGGCTTCAGGCCTGGAAATGCATAGTCGTCGTACTTTTCCACCCCGGAATATCCTGCGCGAAAGGTGCTGGCTTACAGCCGGTACGCTCTTGCCACACTGCCTCAGCATAGAGGAATAATGAGCCTTTGGACTTTTCATACAGTTGTAGTCTCCCGATTTCGTATCCCCTACAATAGTATCACCCATATTCCGGATCACGGATAGAGGTGATAATCAGAGTTTTCGGCTTTCACTCTAGCAGGCTTCTTACGGATCAGGCTTTTCGGATTAAACGCTCCAGCCTCTGGAAATATTTCTTTCCGCAGTGGCGGAAAAACGCTCCCTTTCGCATCATTGGTTCTTTGCATAATAATCAAAAGAGGAAACCGGCTCATGGGTAAGAAGGATGGGACGGATCGCCCTCACGCCGGAAAGACCTCATTGCACGAGGGATCTTCAAAAGCAGCTGTGTTTCGGCCTGACGGTAAGTTTCTTCACTCCGTGCACCAGATACTCCTCAATAATTCCTGGCAAAACCATGGGCTACGCCCATGCTCGCTGAGCACGCTTTCCGTTTTTGTTATTGTAACCGTGTATTGGAATCTCCAAAACATGTACATGGTCTTGCTCCATGCTTGGCTCTGCCCTTCATTGCTTTCCTCTCAGGCTGTTTATCCATAAGTCGTGCTCGAATGTCTAAAGATACTAGCCTGCTCTGTAAAGTTCTCGTGAAACCCTACAAAGCAGGCAAATCTTTCTACTGAAGCGCGCTTCTGTCTCCGTCGTGACCTTGGCAGTCTTCTTTTGCCGACCTGCAAAATCCGCCTCCTCGTTAAAGGACTTAACGGACTTCGTAGAGCCCGCATTTAAGCTCCTGGTGCGGTTTCAGTACTTCCTGATCATGTGCTCATACGTGCGCTACAAAGTGAAAGTGATAATCGTCACCACTGCAAACCAGATCTTTCTCGCTACTTCTGTCGGTTTCCTTTCCTGGAGAGGTGCATTACATCTTTAAGAAAAGCTCCGGCATAGCATAGGTTCCCACCGATTCCGCCGCAGGCTCCATAGTTCTTCCTCCGATGACTGCTCATCGGACCAAGTTGTTGAAAAGCACGAAATCTCTTCCAATTTCAGGCGCTTGTGTCTCGGATGTCATCCTGAACAGGCATGGAGGAGTTCTTCCTACTCGCATCCTACTGCGGATTCTTCTTCATTTCGATGAAACAATTCCTTGTGAGGCTTTCACCGGCGTAGCTGTCATTGTAAATGATGAAGTCAGTGTGGAGGTGCTGGCCGCACTGATGCGTCTCCAGTACTCCAGCAGTGCTGTAGGCCACTGGCGATGAAAGCATAAATGGGAGGAACTGGCTGCCGCAGTGGCATCTACAAGCTTCGTCTGCGTCCGCCAGATCCTCACAGAGAATCTTGGTAAAGTTGTTGCGTACGCATGGGCAATACACATGAAGCCATCGCTCGCTTCCGCCATTACCGCTTCCAAAATGCTCTTTCTATCCTCTACGGAAAGGTAATACACTCTCGGAAGAGCCGTTGACATATAAGTCCTGCTGACCGTTTCATAAAATAACGAACTAAGGCTCTGGTTCTCTACAGACACCTCCATTATCCTCACTTAGCAGGCATAAAAGGCATTAAAATTCTTGAAATCTCTCTACGTTCCTCTATCTCTCCTCAAATACATTTTATCCTTAACGGCTCCATGGTACGGCCTCGCGTGAAAATATCTTTGGAACATTAAGAACATAGATTAAAATCGGGATTGCCGCCACCGCAGCTCCTGCCACGATGATACCGAAGTCGTGTAGCATTTCCGCCTGTAACTTGGCGATTCCTCAAAGAAATGGTTAAGCTCTCTGCACTGCTTAACACAAATCAACGCATGAAGCAGTCGTTCCAGCTGTTGATAAAAGTAAAGATTGCCAAAGGCACTGCGATTCCCGGGTTTAATGATGGGCTTAATCTGGCCTAAGATTCACGCTGCAGAGGCTCCGTCAATGCGGAGGCTTCCAGCATTTCCCGGAGTACGCTCGAGAGAACTGCTGCTTTCATCAAGAGCGCGCCGAAGGGCCATCCCACGGTGGGAAGATGACTGCCAAAAAGCGACTGTAAAGCTTCAGGACGTTTGCCGATCAAAGGAGATCAAAAATAACCTGCGGGAAGAGCCTGCGCCCAATCAGAATTGAACAAAGAAGTTCTTCCTCTAAAACGCTTTTTACGCCCGGCGTAACCTGCCATGGAAGGCAGTTACAGGTTAATCTGCTGGCGGATAAGGACATGAACACGTGTTTAAAGCCAACGTACCGCTCCGGCACCTTGACACCATCATCAACACAATATCCTTCCTGTTCCGGAAAGGCTCCCGCTAAAATTGCTCTCAAGGTAAAGAGGCGGTGGGCTGACGGAAAAAGAGCTTTTAATTCAACCGTACCACCCGGAAGCAGTCGGGCTTAAATGATGGACTGGGCGGTTTTAAAGATCTGTAATTATCCAGTATGGGAAAAGAAAGAAAAGCAGGAAATTGAAGACAGGCTAGTAAGCTATAAAGATTTTTGTCTTAAATTCCTCCTATTTTTTCTTTGTAACTGGAACTACATGTGCAGAGAGTAAAACGTAATAATGTAAACCATGCATTCATAACCATGTGATAAAGCTTAAAACGTGGCAATAGATATAATACAGCCCCAAAGTATCCGTACTGTGGTTCTGGTCCACCGAAGTCAAGAGCTGAATCGGGGCGAAAGCACAGAGCTGTTGATGGTGAAAGTAATAACCAAAATGTGGTGGTAGGCATAATCTGCGGCCATTTAATCTTCCAAGCTGAAGATCGGTAGCACCGTCTGAAACCCGCCTCTACCAGTCATCCCGCTTCCAAAGGCAGAAACGCAGAACAATGGGCTGTCCACAGGCAATAATAAATCAGAATAATACAGGTAGGGCAAAACGGGCATCTCCCAGCCAGTTGATATTCTTCTCCAACACGCCGGTATGAGTTCCCACATGGTTAAGACAAACCATAGTAATTATGGAACATCCATTTCACCTACACGGTAACACCACTACAGGCCTATTTACTACAGGCAGGTGAAAGATACAGCGGAGGCAAATCACTTCATCTATAAATGGCGAGCCACCCATGAGAAAAAAATCTCGCACCGTTGGAACAGATACCAAACGATGATTAAGGTATTTTCAGTGCTTTTGGAAAATGCTGTCTCAACTCTTATGATTTTCAAACCGATAAACTAGTCTGCCACATTTTTTCCATGGTGGCGTAGTATAGGCAATCATAATCACGAAGCCAGAAAGAACACAAGGCTTGGCAATAAACAAATAGGCAGGCAGTTTCTCTTTTGGGCTAATATTTTCCTTCGATTGCTTTGCCGTAGTCATTTCTCCTCTATAATCAACTCCGGAGGCTTCCGTCAAAAGCGTTATTCCGGGCATAGCTTATGCCTTTGCTGCCACCGTTGCATTGTCTGGAAAGTGGTTGATTCTGTTTTACATCTCCTCCTGACCGATTCTCTGGTATGTTCCACCACTGTTCTGGCAGTTGCCTTTGAGTTACCTGATAGTAGTCTCAAGGAAGGCGAACTTCTCTGTAAAAAGCTTCATAGTCTGCGTTCTCTGTTTCCTCATAAGCGTCTGGCAAGATCCTTATGTACGAGAAGAAACCTGTAGTCTGTGGAAGCTTTACCTGTCTGCATCGTTTGCCATGAAACAGATAAATGCCTTTGCAGCCTTCACCTTGTTCTCATCGCCGTTGAATTCGAAGCCCCAGATTCCTCTGAAGCTCACCTTTCCGTCCTTTTGCAGGGGAAAAGCATAGGAATGATTCCTCGCCGTTGTTGTCTTTCCCGCTTCGCCGTTGTCCTTGTTGTTCTGCTGAGCAGAGATTCAACAAAGAGACGTGCGGGGGTTCCACGTTTCTGAAAGGGGTGTCTCATCCCTCCAGCAAAGCAGGTCAAAATTAATTCCCTCTGCCTTCAGCTCTTCTAAACCTGTGCGTTCTCGAGAGAATCTACAGCATCTCGTGCTCATAGTAGTAAACTTTTCATGCAGGTTCGTTTATAAGCTCTAGTTCCACGAGGTCTCCGCCCTGTCGCCGCAGTAAACTGCCGCAACATTTCCTGACCCACTTATCATGCAGAGCCTTCACAGCCTTGAAATTCCTCTGTAGTCCGGTGTGGTTGTCAGGTCAGATGCTGTAATGCATCTGCATTCTCGAAGGCGATCTTCATTAACCATGCAGTGTGCAATCGCCAAAAAGGATATATTGGTACTCCCTCGAGGACTTACAAGCCTCTACGTTGGGATAAATATCCTTTGCATCATCTTCAAAAGAGATCATAAATCACCATCAATCACTTTGCGCCCCAGTTTGCCGCAAACGCTCCGGTCTTCATAATCAGGTCAGGTGCCGCTTTCCGATAGCGGTATTTACGGTCGTCACCACTCTGGTAAGTCAGATACTCTACGTAACATGGATATCCGGATGCTTTGCGTTAAATTAAACAAGGTATCTGCAGGCCTTATCGCCCATTTCCGATAAGGATGGGTGTAAGAGCTTTTAAAATCAGCCTTTAATGCCTCATCCTCAGGCTCCTGCTGGCCTTCTCGAGCGCTCTTGCCTTTCCAGTTCTACCTTCTCATCTCTGTCATGTGCTTTGGTCACAAGCTGTAGCTGCTTGCCAGAAGCAGAAAGAAGCTGCTCATGCTAGATTCTTTTCTTCATTGTTTCTCCTCCCGATGCTTTGGGTGCCTCCACAAAGAATTGCAATCAACTGCAGCATGATAATTGATCAACAACTACCACGCAGGCGCCAGTTCACAACTCGTTTCGCCTTTGCCGGGTGATGTTGCTAATGACCGGATGCTGCAGCTCTCAATCATTTCCGAGAATCCGGAAATCGTCGCCTCAGTCGATCTCCCTTAGACCACTCTGTATACCCCCATGGTGGAGCCAACCAAGGTCAAATCGGGCGATCCGCTACGAAAACTTCTTCCACCGTGGAACCAATCCGCCATAAATGCCTGATCCTTGTAGCCTTTATTTCTGAAAAATTCTGCCAGACTCTACAAGCCTTTTGCAAATGGTATCAATCACAATCTCTACCCTACTTCCATAAGTTCATCCACCTCTTTCATGGTGGGTGATATACCTTCGAATCCCTCGTAATCTCTTAACATTACCGATATTAGAGCTCCTTCCTTCTTAATCTCCCGCAATATCTTCTTTGGTGTTGACTGGATGCCTCCTGCCCCTGCCATCTTTGCAACTCTGGCCATTACCCATAATGAAGGAGGAATGTGAGGGCTCCTCCGGCAGCCTTGACAAGATACCAATAGAGTTTACCATGAAGCGCCAGTTCTCTCTGTCATGGAACACTCCTTTTCCTGAAAATTTTTTGTCGTTCTTGAAAAGTTATTTTGTCCTTCATAAGTATAGTTTTAGATTTTTCAATTTCAACAAGAAACTTGTTTACTATAAAATTCTTTCAATAAGGCATTCATCTCCTAAAGCCTACCCAGTGCTTCCACAGATCGGCATCTCCTTCTGTCCCCTCTGGAAGGACAATTTTTCTCCAGTAACTTTCCAAGACTCTCATATCCTCTTCTTTGCTTCCTGCCACGGGGAAAAGCCTTCTTCCTTTCCCAAAGGCAAATGAGGGAAAAGGGGAAGGAGAATCTCAGCCTGTCTGAATTTTTTTTTACCGTCCTTCATCCAAGTTCGGACAGGTAGAAAGAGGTGGAATTCTTCCCGTAGTAAGAAAGCAGCTATCCTTTAGAGGACTTCCAGCAATAGCGTTTTGGCACCTTGTCCAGTTCCTCCTGCTTTTTCGTTTCTTCCGTTCTTTCTATCTTTTCTCTATTCTCTATTTCCTTCCATCTTCCAGCTCTTTCAATATCTTTTCTTCAAAAGCCAGTTCACCTCTAAAATTCCTCTTTTTCTTCTTCCTTTTCAAAGATTTTCTCCTGCAAGCTCGACCTCCGGAATCTCTGTCAAGGTCAGCTAAGGCTTTGGGCTGACCGGATAAAAACTTTGCTTTTTACCTAAAGTAAGAAAGAATACTCGCCAGCATGTCAAACGACAGCCCTTCCTATGCTTTTCATAGGAAAGAATGATATAAATACTAATCTCACAGTGGCTACATGGGTTCCGCAACGAGGCTGGAATCCACTTAGAATTTCGATAATGGATATCCCCTCAAAGGCGCTTCTTTTGTCGAAGTAAAATATTCCCGTCTTTCCTTTCCTGTGAGCTCCCGTGTTTTCTTCCCTTCCGGTCAATTTCTCTTGTGGGAAGATTTTTCGGATGACATTACCCTGCTCAGCTCCTCCAGTTCCTTCTCCTTCTGAATTCTCTCCGTCAAAAATCCACAGTCGTAATGGGGATTTTCCCCGAAACATTCCTGTGGAAGCCGCTGTTTTATCTAAAACGCCCTGCAAGACCTGAAAAATATGCTCTACACTGTGGTTTTCCGACTGCCATCTCGAAAATCCAGCGTCAAACTTACAGCGGACTTTTTACTCCTCAGGCAAATCCGCTTCTAAATAATGCTACAGCTCCCCTTCATTTTCCTCCTGACTCTGCTCCCTGCAATGCTTCCTCTGTCACAGGCTGTCCCGCCTCCCTCCGGATAGAAGTTCAAACAGTCTATAGCAAAAAAGGGAAGAACTTCCTCCCCTTTTTTTACAAACTCTTCTGTTCCTTTTCGGTTAGCTCCACTTTTTCAATACAATCCCCAGCTCACCTCTTCCCGCTGTTTCCTCTTTGATAATAAAGGCTTCTTTAATCATATTTTCCTCGTTACTCATTCCTAAGAATGACTATTTATTACTGCTCTTTGTTACTATTGAAAGCAAAACAAATACTTTCCTTTATACTTTTTAAAGTACAGACTTCGATACTTTCCCTTTGCTTCAAATCATCCCCGGTCCTTTAGCGTAAGGTAGATACCGTCCTCCCAAATGGGCTTTGCCACAATATCCTGCTGTGATGATGCTGGGGAATGGCATTTCCTACAACCGCCAACATTTGCCCAAAAACATTTCCTCATCACATAAAAGCTATCTCCGAAACCGGGTCTTTCTCGAGAATCTTGTAAACCTCAGCGATTTTCTCTAAGCCCATGGCCTTGCATAGCCCTTTTCCAAAGGTCCTTCGTTAATGCTAAAGGGAAGACATTGCTCGGAAAATTCTTCCTACTTCTGCCCCTCTGCTCCACCGCAATAACACCAGGCGAAACCTCTTCTTTAAGAGTTCCTCCACCGGCACGAAATTTCACCATCGTTTCCTGCACAAGGGTGGGTCGTGCGCTTGTATCACCTGTTCCTCTTCGTGAAATAATCCCCTCCTATAGCGGTTCCAAGAGCAATATGATGCTCCTTTCGACTTGAATCAATCGTTTCCAGCAAATCTTTGGACATCACGCTATGCGTAAAACTTTCCGCTTCTCAGGGATCCAAAAGCATGGTACCGTTCATCTGCACCAGCATGGAGCGATTTCTTTTAAATATTCATAGGAATAGCAATCGCCATATTCTGCCGGGAAGCCAGCACCTACAAGATAACCATTTCCTTCAGGAGCTTAATGGCTTCAAGCTGGAAGGCATGTGCGCCTGTATAGTCCTAATAGGGTGGTCTGGGTCAAAAGCCACTAAACCTTTCTTTCAATATCCTTAGCGCGGTTTTGTTTATCTTCTCTCATCTATCCCCGTCTTCTCTGTCTTATATTCTTTATGCCTTACGGCTCAATCTGCTATAACTTCAGACTGAAGAAATATACAACAGGCTCTTTAGATTCTCTTACTTTCCTCACCAAGAAGAGCACAGATCTTCTCCGCCATTTCCTGGTGAAATCTTCCTTTTGGAATCTATAGCTCCAGTTACGGCCAAAACGGAGGCTTATTACTCTAGCTTCCTTCCCCTTATAGCAATAATCTGATAGAGGATATCGCGGTGTTGGACTTGGAATTAAAGTCAGTTTAATAAAAAGTCCACACATAGTCCACCAGCAAACTCTTCCACAGTCTTTCCCACATAGTCTGCCGCCATCTATCCGCGTCCTGTTCGAGACAGTCATACAAGAACCTGATTATCATGGGTTCCTATTTTCCGTCCAAGTATTGGGCCGATAATCCCACTTTCTCTGGGTCAAAGGCAAATTCAGAAAGCTTCATTCCGAGAAACGCTGTCTTCCACCAGTTTTGAACTCTGTGACGCCAAAGTCTTCACAATCACCACCGCCTGCTCTCAAAGCTTTCCTTAAGGCATGGAACAGATCATTCCAAGCCCACTACAATGGCCCCTTTTCCTTTCATCTCCGCAAGAATATAAATTAATACTCATCAAATCCCAAAATGGTCCTCTTACCACATCATAAAAGGTATAAAGCAATTAACTGTTCTGGAAATCCCGAGGCATAGCCTGTTTCTATCTTTCCAATCATGAGATTTCCCCAAGCGTATCCATTTTCCTGCAGGCATCAGGAGAACCGCCACCGCTTCTTCCCTTCAGTTGGAGACAGGAGGGTTGTCATCACATCAGGAGAATCAGAGAAACATAGATGAAGACCTCTCCAATCAGCTGAATCCAAGGCTATTCACATGAGCCTTTAAGCTCCCAGCCACTGTTTTTGGAAAAATTACCAGCGACTTCATGGAAACTCCTTCGGATGAAGGGCTTTCCTTCCATAAAACAGGCATAGGAAGCCAAAGGAATTCTTCTCGCGAAGTCCTGAAAGCCTTTTCTTCACCACTGCTTCCGTCTCCAGCTTCGAAAGAAGCGATCCGCTGACTCTTCAGGATAGGATAACGCTTTTCACAAAACGTAGTCAATTTGGCTTTCGGATGCGTGCTGGCAAGCGCAGCACAATCCGCTTCGGAAAGATAGCCCTCCTCCTGTAACTTTCTCCAAGTCAATAAAATAGGGTTCCGGCAAGGTGGAGAAAGCTTTGGTAGGGAATCTCCATAGCCCGTTGGCCCTGGGAAGAATCTGCCAGCAGCTCTGGCCTGCTCTTTAAAAAAGTCTGCAAAGGCTCTGGCCTCTTGAAAAAAGAACCAAATGCCGTATTATTTTCCCAAGCAAGGGAAAATATAGGCATCAAAGTCCTTTCTTCTTCTGTCTAAAATTTTCTTCTCCATCTACTCTCCCTATTCTCGTTAATTGAATATCTTGCTTTCATTTTCTACGATTTGAAATATTTTTCTCGTCGAAAAAGCTTTACCAATATCATCTCTTATTCAAATCACGTCATTTTTCCGCAATTGTATCACAGTAAATGCAACGATACCATCTTTTTGTCTAAGATCATAAGGAGTATGAGGCAGCTCCTCTCTGTAGAGGTAATGCAACGGGGGTTCTTACAATGCAATACATTCTTTAAAGGTATCAGTAAAGACAAGTCGCCTTGTTCACCGTTTTCGATCACAGATGTAGTTTACGGTAAATGCCCCAAAGTCCGATATAGCCTAGGACGTTTAAGTCGGTCAATATTTTCGCAATCTTTACAATGTCCTTCTGTCCCATTTCTGAATGGCGGTTTTGAATCAAAGCCGCAGACTCTTTACACTGTCCAATCGAATAGCGCCTTGACATACTTTTTCCCGGCCTTAATATGATCAGTACAATTCCGTTTCAGTTCCGTCATCTTCATCTTTTTATCCTTTCTCTATATTCAAGAAACTTAAATTTTCTTCCCTTATAGCCCATTTAAACCATTTCCAATGCTTTCTTAAAGCTTTCTTTTTTAAAAGCTATTTTAAAAACATATTTTGGCTTTATATTTTAGGCTATTCTTGAAACTATCTTTCAAGCTTCCATTTTCTTACAGTCAGTCTAACAAATACAGAATCAAGCCATACGCATCTGCTTCCCATAGAGTCACAGAGTGATGCTGGCTCTTTCGTCCTTATCAATCGCCACAAATCTCATTTACACGGAAGGAAGAAGAATGCCATATCCTTCTTAATTTCCAACTTCTCCTTGGTCAGGATAAAGTATCTTCAAACGAAGAAATCTTCCACGTCAAAAAACGCTCCTTCTGCACTCTGGTCGTATAAAGAATATCAGTTCAAGGAATGGAGGCCCTCTAAGTCGGTGGTTGCTAAATTCCGCATCCTTCTTCCTTCAGCTTTTCAGTTTCGTGCTCCGCAGCTGCAGCTCCTCCGGAAATCAGAATATAGCGGTTATTGGGGGTAACGAAAACGTCGCATCAATCAAGGGGTGCACGGTACGGCCGAACTCAAGTCTCCGCAAAAGACCGATGGTTAAGCCAGAACTCTCCTCTACATCTCGAATGGTTAAAAAGGTCAGCCAAGGTCTGGGTTGGGTGAAAATGTCCCGCCGTCTCCCGCATTGATGCGCGAGGGTACGGAGGTATGCATCGCCATACCACCGGTGCTCCTCGCGGATGCCACATGGTAATAATATCCGCATAGTTGGAGACGGTCTCCAATGGTATGCGCCACCTTTCTCCCTTTGGCCGCAGAGGAACTGCTGGCTCCGGCAAAGCAGAACGGATCCGCCCAATTCCAGCATAGCCGCCTCGAAAGGAGAGTCTGGTTCTTGTGGAGGCTCGAAGAAGAGGTCGCTCAGCTATCTGTATCTTTACATCTTTCCCAGTACTCTTCTTTGTTTTCTCCAATCTTATCCGCCAGATCCATCAAATGATCCAGCTCTTCAACGCTTCAAAATCCAAGATGGCATGATACTACGATTTTCCTTTGCCATTTTCTTTTCCTTTCTATGCCTACATTATTGCGAAATCGGCTTTTCATCCCTATTTCTTCCGGACCATTTTCTTCAAAGAAAATTTCCTTTAGAAAATTTCCTACAGACTTTGTATGCCTCTCTCCGGGACTCATCGGAGGGATTATCTCTGAAGCAAACAGCTTTTCCTGCTCACTCCTTCTCGATATAGCCCTGGCTCGCATGGGATAGAAGGCGTCGGGTCACAAAAGGTGGTTTACTACGTGGCTTGCCAATCTGTCGCGCTCCCTTCTGCATGCCATGGGTGAAAATGCGACAATGCCCGTCTCAGCTCCATTTTCCCGCGTAAAACCTTTACGCACGGTCGACTTGAGCCTCCGGTGGAAATCGATCCTCCACGACGACCACCTTTATCTCCCTTACTAGACTTTTGCTGCACGCAATTCTGTCTTCGTGATCCACGGAGCCACGGAACATAATAGCCCATAGGAGGCCAAGAATTTCTGCGGTAATAGCAGCATGGGCAATCCACTGCAGTAGAGTTGATTTCAGTGCCTCCCGCCTCGAAAGCTCTTCCTTTACTGACTCCGCCAATCCCTCTTCGATTTGTCTTCTTCTCACCTTGAGGGAAAGACCAGGGTCAGACAGGCCCATGTCTGAGTATGTCAGTATAGTGACTACGGCACTCGGGTAAAGGGATCCTTCGGCGATCAAAACACATGAATGGATAAAAGTCCCTTTCACAATCTCTTCTTTTCTTCCATAATATTCTCCTCCTTCTCTATCCTATAAGCTTTCTATCTATAAGCTCTATGTTGATGTCTCACAGTCTCATCATGCTACGCTTGCGTTTTGCAAAGACTAGTGCATCACAGTCTGATGCCTGCCTCGATAGCCTCCACCGTGCTTTACACATTCCCGGTGTAGGCATCGAGACACTGCCGTGCTGCCTCACAGTGGCTTCCACGGGTTCTCTGCGTGATGGGTGCGTCCGCTTGACAACATAGTCAGACCAACGCTTAGCCTCCTCCGGTGTCTTCGACGCGCTTTGGTCTCCCACTTCTCCTCCGGCAAAACTCGAGTTGCACTGTGAAGTCCGACACCGATTCTTTCGTGAATTTCCTTTCGCCTCATGACAAACCACTGCACGAGTGAAGCCCTGCCGCCTGTATTTTCGTAATGGAGTGCACTTCCTTCACGGTTTTCGGAATCAGCTCCTCTTCGTCATTCTCTGGTCGGTGCGGAGTAAGCTGGGTGACTGCATATCGAGGATGGAGCAAATGCTCTCCTGGAAAGTCCTTCCAGTCCGCCTTCATCGGTTTGGACTCCTCCGGAGGCATGCCACGTGAGTCTTATCCACCCCTAGGGCCTTCCAGAAGCCATGCCTCCCTTTGGGTGTCGAATGTCGTGGAGCTTTAAATCCAGAAAATAGAATAGCCACGCTTCTTAATCTGCCGTACGATCTCGGGATCCTTCGCTATAGCGAAAGCTCCATCCCTACCTTCACATGGGCTTCCCGCTCTTCTACCAAGAAGAAGATCTAAAAGTCCAATGCCTCCTTCCCTGTCGGAGAGGTCTAGACTTCCCAATACGACTCTTTTCCATGGTCTCTCCTTTCTGTCTGACCTTATCCAAAAGCCTATATCTTCATTTCTTATCTCCGCTAAACTGTGAAAAGAAACTTTTCTATGATCATACCGATAATATCCTGTAAGGAAGAAATCAGCTCCTCTGACACATGGAAGGTCTCTAAAATATCTGAAAGCAAACATGAGGTGTGCATGATTCTCCTTTGTTCACCGCACTGGCTCCCTCATCGTTTCTGATTACATCCTCGGCGGAGAAGCAATGCCTCCCATGCCGACAATGAAGATCTGTACGGCTCTTTTCGCACCTGATACACCATCCTAGAGCGATGAAAGGTGTTACGAATTGATGACCTCCCGCCTTCGCTCATACCGGTCTTCTTCTTTTTATATCAATCCGCATTCCCAAAGAGTGTTGATTAAGGAAATGCCGTCGGCTCTCTGCTGCTTCCGCCATGACCCTGTACGTCCGTATATCCGTTACATTGGGGCTTAGTTTCATGTAGACAGGCTTCTTGGTTTTCTGCTGACCCGCTTACAAACCTCGCTTCACATTTTGCGTCCGGTTCCAAAGAGCCATACCGCCGTTATGTACGTGGGACAGGAGATATTTACCTCTAAAGCCCTACATTCTCCACCTTATCACATCTCTCCGCAGGATGGAAAACTCCTCGAAGGACCGGAGATGTTAGCAGAGCTTATGGAATATCTGGGCGGGCTCTTCTTCCACCACCACCTTCACAAGTTTTGCACACACGAGTTCAACGATCCCATGGGGCACTCTGCAATACAGGGCACGCATTTCCTTCTCAGTTCCACCATGGTCCTTGAAAATGGAGCCCAAAATGTTGAGTCTAGACGACGCAAAGTCCTGTCCGGTAGCCGTAACATAGCCGAGGCGGAGAATCAGAGGTTGTCCAACTCCGGCGAAGAGGTTTTCGTTCTTAAATCCACCATTTTCTCCTCTCTTACCATGCAATCTCATCATGGAAACACCGGTCCCGTCCTTGCAAATCCGTTGTCATCACGGTCTTTCATCTTCCTGCTGCAACCCTGCCACAAGCGCCAAAACCGCAGCCCATTCTCTTTCCTGCAAAGCTGAAACTGTCCGATCCTTTACCTCTTGATACACCGCGCGTTTAGAAACATTGGCTCGCTGCAGCTAGGGCACAGTCATGCTGTCCCAAATGCTCTGCAAAGCCCTTGGCTCCATGAGGGCAAATCGTCTTCCCGTCGTGATATTGATGCGGTACGGAAGGCACGAGACTCTTCCTCGAAAGAAAACATCTTCGCTTACTTTAATCCTACAGCCACATAAAGTTGCTTCTTTTCCTGTAATACCAATTTTTACAAAGGTGATTACAGAGGCACTCTACGCACCTCCTCAAGCACCGGATGATCCGGAACCCGGCCAGTCATGCCGATTCCCGAAACCAGTTGAAGAGGGATGCGATATTCCCCCTCTTCTTTGATGGAAAAAGCTCTGTGCCCTGTCCCAGTGCCTTGTAAATCAGCGTAAGCTGATCTCCCTCCATCTGAAGCTTAGTGGGACAGCGAAGATATTTTCGCCCGATCTCCGCTTCACACAAACTTCTCGAGGTCTCTGAATCGCCGGTAATCCCATCAGCTTCAAAAGATATACATCCTTTGCCAGACGATTCTCTAAAATCTTAACTCCGTTCTTTCTTCTTCCTCACCTCCTATCTGCTCCCAAAACCTTGTACTCAACATTTGTGTAATTCCTTAATATTCCAGGACTCACTCCAACTCTTTGCGCGTCTGAGCTTGGTCACTACAGAAACCCTTTTCTCTATCATAAATCTGCTTTCCCTCGCTTCAAAGGGTCTTCACTACCTCTGTACCTCCACTACCAGGAGGAGAAAAGAGTGCTTCTTCCTTGAGGTGAAACTTTTCCGGGTCTCACCTGATGAACTCTCTCTCACAGTCGGGAGTGCAAGATCCTCTTTCTTCTCCCTACTGCAATCTACTTGGGTCCACAGATAGGGAAAAGCTCTCTTGGTTTGCACATGATTTCGCCGTAAGTCTGTTATAAAGAAATCGCACTTTCATAAGCCTGCGTCCTTGCAGCTGTCCGTAAGCTGCACTTTTGCCTTTCTACGATCACACCGCTCCGGATCCTGATCCAAAAGGATTGCGAAAGCTACCCTATTGCAGCATGGGCTTTATGAGCGGTTTCCAAGCACGATCCGAAGGAAGGGCCGTCTAAGCCCTTGGACTTTCCTCCACACTATGGGGGCATGGTCTGTAATCGAGGCAGTCCAGCACACCTTCCTGAATGCCTTTAATCAATGCCGCCCTGTCCTCATACTGCGGATGGCTGATTCATCTTCGAGGAACCATCCTCCTGTCAAATCCTCAATCGGTGACATCAGATGGCCGAGGGACCTGTCTCACCGGATACGAGGCAGTCCTTTTTCCTTAGCCTTCGTGAATAAGCGCACGGATTGCTGGTGCGGAAACATGGCGGATATGGTGCTGGGCACCGCTTTCCTCCGCCAGATGAATATCTCTGCTTTCCACCTGCTTCCACTCTGAAGCACTGGTGTATGCCGACCATGGGCCTCTACGAACATGCCTCGTGGATACGAGCGCGGGTTTTGATTCCGCTTTGCATCCTCCACGTGGGCAATCTGACGCCTTTCCACCGCCTTTGCCTGAGCGCTGCCTCCAGCATCGGCCAGTCATCCTGCACGCCTTTCGCGTCATCGGTAAAACCGATGACATGAGAAACCAATTCCGCAATATCGGATAACTCGCCTCTTCACTCCTGATTTTTCGTTACCAGCTTCGCATGCGGATACACGGCAATACGGCATCCTCGTGAATTTATCCATTTAAAATTCAAATTCTCTATATTTGAAGGAGGATTTAAAGTTCGGCATAGCGCAAACCGCCGTATAGCCACCGCGGGTAACCGCTCTGCATCCGCTCATGATGATATCTTCGCCACGCAGAAAAGCGGGCTCCCGCAGATATGCATGTACATCCACGAAACTGGAACTATTTTCCATCCGGTCACATAAACGGTGGCACCTTCTTCGTCATTTAGAGTGAAGAAAATGGTTTTCCTCAAGAAATCAAAAGATCATGCTTTGATTCTTCCTTTTTGTAAACAAAGCCATTGCAGAAGAACGATTTTATTCACCCTATCCTCCTTTTTCTATCTCTGCATCCGACAGAGTATGGCAAAATTCGAAAGATCTTGCAAGGGAGATTCGAGTTCTAGGTCTTCTTCTAAAGGGTAACAACTTCTTATCTTCGTTAAACAGACTTCTACTCGTCCCAGCCCTCCTTAGGCATAAGGAACGCCAGCATGGTCTTCTCTTCTCCTTCTCCCAAAACAATGTCATCAAATGGTCATCTCGGAAATCCATAGACTCCTCAGACTCCACCGCAACCAGTTCACACCGCGCCCAGCGAGCATCCTCAAGGCCTCTTCCTTTGTTTTCCTCGCCATGGCAATCCTCCAGAGTCAAATTACGTCCCACTCTGTAGCCATCTTCTTCCGAATTACTGCAGGATAATAATGTCATTCTAACCTCTTTCACCTTCTGGTGGAGCGTCTCTCCATAATGCTCTTGAAAATCTTGATAAAATTCCCTGATTGTGGAAGCCGGTGGCTTTGGCCACATCAAACCTTATCCTCTCCTTGAAATACTCTGCTTTCTACTCTGTAACGATTTTATATATTCCAGTGGGGAAATCATTGTTTAAAAACGGGTAAAATACTGCTCATTTAACTGACAAGATTTGCTAAGTCGAATATAAATTTCTCCGCATAATGCTCCCGAATATATTCAATACTGTTTTAATAAACATCACCTGCTTTTCACTTCACCAAACGCCTTTCCAAGAAATCATCCCATACCTTCCATAATGGCAAGAGCTATGCTTATAACATCATGTGATTCCTCAGTCTCTCAGACGATAGGAATTGCTGGAGGAAACAGAACTTTCTTTCTTCCGTGCTGGTGAAACAACATGAAATTTCCGAAAGCCTGTACCATCTCCAAAATCCCAAAATGAGACAGGCTGGTTTCTTTAGGGAAAAAAGTGTTCTTCTTTCTTAATTCTCCTGAAAAATCCTGCTCAGAATATCCTCTCGAAAAGCAGTCCTCTAACTTAAAACACAGGGAGTGTTCCCACCGCCTTCTCTGAAGTAGCATACAAGCGATGGACACAGCCGCGGGGAATCCTCCTCTTCGATAGTCTCTTTCAATTGAGATGAGCTGACTGCCTTCCTGAAAATAAATCAGCTCATAATAGTATGCCAGTCCACTCAACACAAAGGCTTTCTTCTTTTGGTGCTGACACTGGTATATGTAGCAGCATGGATACTCCACAGGAATGGTGTGTTTTTTGTTCTTTGCATAGCACCTCTCCTCTTTTGGAATATCATAGTTTGTAAAGCCATTAGAATAAAAAAATAAGCAGTACATTCTTCTGCATGAGGCTTTCTCATAAGAAAGCAGGTTCTCCATGAGGCAAAGATTAATTTGTAAGCCAAACTCAAGGAAGTGACTTTCTAAGTAACTTGTCCCCTGCAGCTTTGATATCACTCACCCTGCCCTTCTCGCTTGGATTCCCATAGAAAAACCCATCCTTTCCTTTTCCACTCTCAACGCCTTTTTCTGTTACCCTTTTTCCATTCCTTTTCCATTCCTTTTCCATTCCTTCAACCAATACCTTCCGAAATACTTTTGTCTGTGCCTCTAACACTGTTCGCATTTTGCTTTCTTATCAAGCCTTGATTTCCAAGCAAAGCTACTCTTTTTTCAATAAAATTTTGAATTGCATTTCCTCAAGGGTTCTCTCGATGAAAGTCTTTGGCCAATTCTAAATTATTATCCTGTTTGCACTCTGTGATAAAATATAGGATATGGGAGCCATCCTGAAAACGCTCCTATTTCCTCTATCTCCTTTCAATATGATAAGCTGTTCTTTCTTTGAAAATATCCTTATCTGTAATAATATAATATAGCTTTCAGGTAGTAAATAAAGTCACCCTTTTTCCCAGATAATGAATATCAATAGCGCGGCATGATGTCTGGCTCTTTTGCGGCGGCATCTTGGGATGTATTTTGAATCTCTATTGCGTCTACATTCCCCTGAGTCATCTTCTAAAAAGCGATCAGGGCAAAAGAATGACCATTACAAATTAGGAAGATCTGTACATACTGCTTTTCACTTTTAAGCTTTTTATTCATTAAAACTTGTAGACATATTCGAGTACAAGACTTTCCTCAAATACAAGTCTCGCATGATATCATCCATTAGGTGGAAAGGATTCTATGGTTTTGCGTTTTCCCGATCCTCCATATCTTTCTTATCTGTATGATGAAGTTTGAATTTTAGCTGATTGAGTCATGGAAAAACTCCTTTCTTGATAGATTTTGTCAAAGATAGAAAAGGATAAAAGTAAATGATTTTAGAGTAAATTAATCAGTTTAATGTAAGATTATCAGAATAAAAGATAAGATGGTTAAAATGATGAGAGCTTCTTTCCTATTATAAAACAAGAAACTAAAATACCTGTATCCACATTCGGATATTATCCATTAACGGATATGAGGGCTGCAATCAAGCTCTATGTATTCAATAATCCCTTACTTTTTGCTTATTCGAGGCCACCTTACCGCATCGGAAAATCAGTTTATGTACTACCCCCATCGGCAGTCTGGAGGACATCAGCTGGTTGCTAGCACCTGAAACGGACCTATCGGGGATACCAAAACTCCATCAAGCTTTAAATCATTTTGAGATTAAAACTCCATGACCGCCTATCATGAGGTTTAATAGGTGGAAAAGGCAAGGAGTTAATTTACTGTCGCGGAGGAAACATATAGCCCTGATTACGGATGCGGGAACCTGCATTTCCGACGAGGAGGAAAAGTGGTGAAACGAGCAGTTGAACAGGATCCTGTGGAAAGTCTTCTGGAGCTACGACACTGTTAGCTGACCAGCCTTTCCGCCCGCAAGACGTTTTTGTTTTGAAGCCTTCCCACCGAAAAGGCCAATAAAAAGAAGCGGCAACGACTTCTCAGCCAATTAAGGAAGAGAACGGAGAACAATCCTTCTCTATGAGGCTCCCCATCATTTGCGGAAAGCTTTGAAAGACCTTCGAGAAGCCTTCGGAGAAATAGAAAAATCACCTTGGCGAACTTACAAAAAGTACGAAGCTCCTCCTATGGACTTAGATCGGGCGATGAAAATATCGAAGAAGAACCAGAGAGGAGAATTTGCTCTTGCTATAGAAGGAAAGTCTTTGGAAAGAAAAAGGAAGAGCTAAAGGCTCAGTGGAACTTTCTATGAAGAACACTTGCAGGAATACTGAGGATAAGGACTGTCAAAAAAGAGAGCTATGAAATGGTGGCGAAGGATAAGGCATCAGAAAAAAGTGTATGTCTTGTGTGTGTGCATGTATTGCGTGTGTGCCGCG
>BNJV01001788.1_pt1 | contig 119154 bp, 166 predicted proteins | sample 8540591 | NCBI WGS metagenome assembly BNJV01 (sample SAMD00202457, study PRJDB9452) | human saliva metagenome | host: Homo sapiens
TGTCCTGGTTCCTTACTAACTCTATATGTCTTTCCATTTGATGATGACGGTTCTTACTTTAGTATCTTCTACCTCAGTGCTAAGTTTGCATCTAACTTGGTTTCTTTTCTACGCAAATGCAGGACCTGTACTAGCATCAATTTTAGCTTGCTCTCTAGCTGCTAAAAACTTCATTATTTCCTGCAAAAAGCATTTATGCTCAAGATTTTGTACAACCATATACCGGCTACAAAATCTTAGCTAAGATTTTATCATATAAAAATACCTCGTATAATTATTTTGTATATAATTTACAACAGATGTTTGCGATATGTTACATTATAGTTACAAAATTGTTAAATGTCAAGCATTTAGTAAATATAAAAAATTTAGCATTTGAGCAATATGAGGTTTTATATGTATATATACTAGGCTTGATACATTTTTAAGATTAGTATATTAGGTTCTCTATATTGTACTCACTAATATAAAAACATCCTAAGCGTAGTGAATACTTGGGATGTTTTATTTCAGCTAATTATAGCTATAATACTAGATTAGAACTTATTCTTCATCTTCTCTTTTATTTAATTTTGAAAAGTCGAACATGGCTACGTCCTGCTCCTAATAACATACTTGGCATTGCCATATCATTATTATCAGCAGTTTTTGGGACTCGACTCATGAGCTTGGCGATTTTCCTATATAGTATTACTATTATTAGATAGAGGTTTCGTCTAAACTTACAGTAATAGTATTATTAGCTGATCCTATACTGGTTCCATTTATATCAGCTAAGGCTCTATTTAATATTTCATTAAAGCACTTTCACTAGTGCTAAATCCAATTCCTTGATAAATCTCAAATATCTTGCTTCCAAATCTATCTTTAGGAATATCCTTATCTACATTTGCTAATTCCGCACTGGATTCTATAGCATTTTTCTTCTCTTTAACAGCTTTTCCAGTTGTGAACTAATTTTTCTCTACTTTCTTCTAACGGACTTATATTTGTTGGGAATTATTATTTCCATTTTGGATTAACAACTCTCAATACAGACCCTGCCTCCTAAACCTCTAGACTGAACTTGAAGAACCACGCATGAACATTGGCAGTGTAACTATCTTGCTTCAATATCTGTCTTTTTCAATTTTGTCAGACCTTTTCTCACAGCAGTAGTAAGTTCTTCATGACTAGTAGAGTTATTTATAGAACCTATTAATTCATTAGCTCTCTTAGCAAGTTCATCTTTGTGAGTTTCTTTTCCAAGTCATTTTAAAAATATTACTATTTTTCAATTTCTTCTATTTCGGTATTAACCTTATCTTCAACTATTTTTAAAGATTCTTCCTTGAGTTTATCTGAGTGAGAGTCAGAAATTTCATATATGGCGGTTCATCTGCATTTCTTGCTTTAGCACAGTCTTGAATTCCGGTATACTGTCGACAAACCATCAGGATGAGTGATGACTGTACCATCTCCGATAACCTCGATGTTGCATTATCTAATTTACCGGTTTGCATCCTCTACAGCTTTCTTTATGGCATCTTTTTCAGCATCTGTCAGTTTACCAACTTCATTAACCTTTGTATGTCGGGAGCTACTATATCTATTTTTATCTGCGACACTAAGATTATCTTGATCTCAAGAGTTGTCAGTTTCTTAGCAATCCATCTTCTCTATCTATAGTTTTGTTGAGCCGTCATCAAAGTTTAATAGTTCAGTACCCGTCATTTGATACTTCAATATTAGCATTATCAATTTACCCAGTTTTTATCTTTTAACAGCCTTTGTACTTCTTCTTTTTCTTTATCTGTCAACTAGTATCATTACAACTTCTATCTTAGTATCAGGCTTGTCTATGTTGTACAGTTTCAGCCTTGGTAGGAATATCTTGTTTTTCTTCCCAACTAACTTATCTTTATTGATAGTATTTACACTTTCATCATTATAAATAATAGTTGTCGTACCGTCATTTGATAGCTACCATCTTTAGCATCAGGATCTTTTACTGCATCCTTAACTTTTTCTTTCTCTCATCGTCTGTAAGCTTAGTGCTATCCTCAACTTTTATCTTAGTATCAGGAACAGAAGGTGTATGCACACTCGCATCAGAACTTGGGTAGTAGTTCCCTGTTTTTGGTCTACTAAATCGCTACCTTTTATAGTATTTACAGAACCATCCGGATGCTTGATTGTCGCAGTACCGTCATTGAAACTTCAACCTCTGCATATCTAGGATTTTTATCCTTTACTGCATCTTTTTACAGTTTGTTTTCTTCTTCTGTAAGTTTTATTTATATTATCAACTCTGCTTTAGTATCGGGTTTTACGGACTATTTTTCTTTGGCATCACTCTCAGTAGTGTCTTTTCTCTACTAAATCACTACCTTTTTATGCTATATCTTGAGAGCCATCAGGATAAGTAATTATGGCTGTACCATCACCCTTAACCTCTACTACAGTTCCGGTATTGAAGTTATTTTTCGTCTAAAATTTTATTCATAACTTCATTCTTTTTCATCTTCACTGAGATTTGTGGGGTTTTTAACCTTAGTCTTTGACTGGAACTATAGGACTTGTTTTATCTGCTATAGTTTCTCTTGCAGGCTTTAAGTTGTCAAATCAATTTTTCTCCTGAGATGAGTATCTTGAGGTCATCAGGATACGTAATACTACTGTACCGTCCCCCTTGACTTCTCTTGTTCAGAATTTATCACGGTTTACTTCTTCTACAGCTCTTTTTATAACTCTTTTCAGCCTCATTTAACTTAGTAGCATCTAAAACCTGAGTTTTTCAGGTATACTTGGTCATACCGGCGGCATCTTGAATCTGCTATTAGTTTATTGCGGGTATAGTTGCATATACTTTACCATTAGCATTTTTTATAGTAGCTGTTCCATCATTTGCAATTTCATATTAGTTCCTTCCGTAGTGATTTGCATTTTTAATTGCTTCTTTGACGCAGCCTTTTCTTCATTAGTCAAATTCACCTTATCATTAACCTTCACCTTATCCTCAGGAACAACAACACCGTATTTTATGGTATCTGAGAAACAGAACTTCAACCACTAGTTGTTTCATCAGGATATGTAATAATAACTTCAACTACGGATTACCATCTTTGTCTGTAGTAACCTTAGTTCCATCAGGGATGCAACCGTTCCCCATTTAACTTATCCTGTCATAGAGTCTTTTATCTTATCCTTATCTTCATTTGATAATTCGCTACCTACCTCATCAGAACCTGTTATAACAACCGGCTTTGTAGGAGATCGCTATCTTCACTAGGCTTTTGTTACTACGTTATTTGAGTTATCACTGGTACCATTTTCATTTGTTGCAGTGCTTTTCTTCGTATCCTTTTTAACCTTATCACTTGGATAATGTTACCCATTTTCATCCTGTTTAAGACCATCAGGTAGTTCCAGTTCCATCAGTATCTATTTCTACTTCCTTGGGTGCATTTTCTTTATCAGGAGTATAGCTTACACTAATACTTTGCAGCATCACTTGAGGTGTAGCTAGCATCACCATTCTTTCTTTATAGTTACTGTTGGTGCTACAGGTTCTTTATCTTAAAGTAATAGTTAATGTATTCTCCACATTACCTGCTTTATCATAGCTTTAACAGTAATACTTGTTGTAGTCTCTGCATTTCTTGAATTTTTCCCATTTTGACTGTCCTGCTAGCTTTATAGTATTTGTTGCATTATCAAATACCAGCCATGAAGTAAACCAAGCACCTCAATAGGATTTATTTTCACGTAAACTGCTACCTCATCATTAGCATTTTATAACTAAGTTTGTAAAAGTCATCATAGTCATGCTCTGGTGCTTTGTGGTAGGTCAAGCTTTGGAGCTGTATTATCGCTCTATAACTTTTTACATTAATACTATCTTTTGAACCATCATCATAAGTTATATCAACTTCTTCTTTTGAATTATCGCACCGCTATTACAGTAGCATCAGCTCCTATACTAGGAGTACCCCACTTCAGGTTTTCTGCAGATTGTTCTCTTTATATGATTTTTATTTTCTTCACTGATAGTAGAACCTATAAAGTATCATTACCCTTTATATATACAGGTTAGGATTACTTGGCTTAGCCTCAGGAGTTATTGCTGCGACTATCAGCTCTGAGGTTCACTATTTCGGAACTTGCACTTACTTAACTTCTGTATTATCTTTGTGGCTTCATCTTTAGAACTATCTTTCATCCTCAGTTTTGAATTTATCCCCTCGGTAAAGTCCAATCGCTACTTTTCTGCTTTTAGCAATAGTTTCTGTAATACTTTCGTTGCTCCTCGCATAAGTTACCTTGATTTTATCAGCATTAGCAGGCGGTGTTATTACTACATCACCATTTTCTTGCTTCACTGTTGGTTGCCGAGTCGTTGCAGTAACTTTAAATGTTAGCAACAACCTCATCCTTGCCATCCGGATGATTACAACAGCTGTCTTTTGAATACTGTGCCAGCTGTATCAAAGTAATATCACTCAGTTCCCAGCACTTGTGAGTTAGCATCTTTCACTTTTGTAAGTAGTACCTGTTGGTAAATCAGGTGTTTGCCTTTTCTCTATGCCTCCGGACTGCCTCGCCATAGCGCAGTTTTCGTACCCTACATTTTCTTCCCGATGTCAAACATACATCATACTCATCCTGCTCTTGCAGTAATGTGAAAGTCTTATATGCGTCTCACCGTATCCGTAGCTGTTACTGTTATAGTTTTTGTTTCAACAGTAGCAGAGTTTAGTCTTTGTATATTGTATTTGAGCATCTGCACTATTTAATTTCTCATAGTTTTTGTTTACTTCGCGTCATAAACAACAAGATGGTAAATCTGATACTGTAACACCACCCTAGTTACTTTAGACCGCTTCATCATTTGCTGATATAACTATAGGTTCAAAATCCTCACACTAGTTAGGTCTTGTATCTATTCAGCATAGTAGGATCATTTCATCACTGACTACCTTTATATCTATAGCTCTTTGTAATTCCGTCTTTTACAACTGTTACTGCAACCACCTTATTTCCGTCTACCGTTTTTGCAGAACTATATGTACTGATCGGATATATGCAACCTTTAGCTGTCTTGTTTCTATCTCCATCTTTTTGGTAACAGTGTTCCGTCATTGGTTACACAGTCTATAGTAACAGGGTATCGTTTATCTTATCCAATTTGAATGACCTGCATCAAATTATGACGTGCATTCTCTAAATCTTCCAGGGCTTTTATCAACTTCATCTTAGGCTTGCATCCTGCTTTACCTTTTTATTCTTTATAGCTTCTGTTAATTTATTATCATAATCCGTACTGTATCAGCATTAATATATTTATCTATAGCTTTATAGTAATAGCTCATTTATTTTTTCTCATAATGCTGGTTTCGATATCTGAACCGTTACTGAGCTGGCTTAGTTAACTCATCAATTGCTTTTTGTAATGTAAGTATTTCTACTGTATCAGCATTTATCAATTTCCTGTAGCTATGACAGAAACAGCGCTTTTGCCTTAGTTACAGCATCTTCAAACAGTCTCTTTTTATCTTCTAGCAGCAGTAGTCTTACGATTTTTACTATCAGAACCATCACAGCTATAACAAGATTTTTAAAACCTCCATTTTTGGATCAGGCTGTCTGCTCAGAAACAGTATTATGTATATCATCTTCACTGGATAGATTATCTATTATCTCAAATTCTTCTTTTGCTTGTTGTTTAAATGCGTTAATTCATCAATCTTTGCTTTTAGCTTGTGTTCGATTTGCTTTCATGTTTTTGCAAACTGAAGATAAATCTCATTTGCCCTTATTAGTAGCATTATCTATATTATTTTTATACTCTGTTTTTCTTTTTCAGTAGGTAAGCCCTCTAGTAGCATCTATCTTATCTTTATACTCTTGCTTTTAATCTGTCAGCCTCTGCTTTTGCTTCTTGAGCCTCTCAGCATCTTCTGAGAGCTTCTTTGTATTCGCTCTACACTCTCCAACTGTACTTGCGATAACACTGATCTGATTTTTCTTCTTCAGTAAGATTAGTTAGCTCAGTGAGTTTCTTCTTACCCTTTTTCTTTAGCCTTATTAAGATTTTTCCGCTATGGCTTCTCTTTTTCAGCTGTAACTCCATCTGTATTTGTAGCATTATCAACTTCACCTTTTTAATCTGGTCTTATCAGCCTCATAAAATATACTTTAGCTCATCTATTTCTTCTTGCCGCAGTCTTAGCTTTATCAAAGCCTTTTATTTTCCTCCATAATAGCCTCATCCAAAATTCTGTATGGTATCGGCATCTATTTTTCAGCATTTCCATCTGATTCTTAAAATTATCTTTTTCAACGTATTTAGATTTGTTAATTTATCTATTTCCAGCCTTTGGCATCATTTTTAATTGTTTTCAAAATTAGGACTTGTAGCTTTAGCATAATACAAATCCTCTATAGAATAGTAGTAATAGGTCTCTCACTCTGCTAGAGTAATTCATCATATCATCAAAGTTTACTTTGCTATCTATCTATCACTCTTGATTAACCAGATTTTGAAGATACCCCTTCTGCTACTCTCAAGATATTCACTTGCGCTCCTATGTCGTGAGATCGGTATGACATTAGGAACATTAATAGATAAAAATCAAAAGCTGTTCTTGCTCTTCTTCGGTAATACTATTAATATTATTAACAGGAACTGTGACTTATATTATGCGTACTATTTTACTGACAACACTGGTATTTTGGAGCTTAGTATTATTAACCACTTTTTCTTTAGTACAAACTTCCCGGAATAATATCATAGTTCCGTCATTATCAGTTATAGTAGTAGTTCCGTTATCAGCAACTTGTATACGTCTACGTCATTTTAATCTTTGAAGAAAGCTTGGTTTTCAGTTTTATTCCATAATTCAGTCTGATTTGTTCTTTTATTGCATACGAAATATATTTCTGTATCCTCTACTATCAATCAATGTAAGTTCATACAAATTTCGGCATCTGTTATAATGCCTGAGGAGTATTTACAACTTTACCTAAGTTTTACTCTACTCATTCCCATACTTTCAAAATACACTGCGCCCAAGTTTCAGGTCTTTCGTATTTACGGATCTATAACCTCCGTTTTTATCTGAATTTTTAACGTGATTTCGCGGCCCCAGTCAACATATATAGATCTTCATCTATTATTTTGCTAAACTAATTAGTATTACCGTTATTGTCATACTCAACCACCTCTTAGTATCAAGCATGCGGTTAAATTGATAATTCAAAGACCGAGATAATCTCTTTTGTTTCTCTGTAGCATCGTTGTAACCTCCACTTATCAGGATCACCGTTTGGATTACCTGCATTTGTGACAAAGCTCTGGTGACGCTTTGCATACCCATCTATTATTTTGTCTCCAATCGCTCCAACTGGTAAGGATTTTGCTCTCCTCAGATTATAAAACTATCTCTTTTAGGCTCTTTTACACCCTTAGACGAAAAACCAATAAAAATTGGTTCTCCGGTCCATTCATTCTTTTTGGCCTTGATTAAACATATATATCATAGTCACTTTTATTGCTTGTACTATAAGCATTTTTCTCCATTTGCAGTGGAGATTCAACACTTCAACTTTATTACGTCGGCAACACTCATTTCCTCCTTACCTGCTCTTTAAAGTTTTCTCCATTTGCATATAATACAGTCGTTCCACTTTGTATCATTTGTATCAACTACACCACGCAAAAGTGCAGTTGTTGAATTACTACCCGAAAAGCAGAAAACTAAAACCTAATAAACCTGATACAAGACCAACACTCAATTTTCTTGTACCATATCTAGGTTTCTTCATTGCATATTTACTTTTTATCTCCTATTAACATCTCTAGCTTTCGTTTTTACTATTGTGATTTTTCACGATTTTTAGGCTCCTCTAATTATTCATGGTGATATATATCAAATTTTCTCAAAAATCCAGTATAAATTAACACAAACTTTATATCTTTTTGTTGTATCATATAATTTTTATTCTACTAAATCATTATGCACTCATAACTATACTTCAATTTTAAAAATATATTGAATTTTTATAGTATTCTTATTTTTAAAATTCTTCTTCAACTACACTAGTATTTTTCAGCTATATTCTTTTTATTTCTTCTACCTTTTCTGTAGATACTTCCTTAATATCTTCTCACAGTATCTAAACCTCATCCCTGAGGCTCTTCTGAAATCTGTTTCTTCCTTTTCCACCCTGCAAGGTCTCGCACTTGCATCTACAACAATTTGAGAAACCTCATTAAAAAATATCTTTAACAGAGCAACCATTCCTTTTGCAGCAGAAGCCGTTTTCCTTAGCACTACTTATAAATTCATCTGTACCTTTATTTTTAAGGCACTATATTTTCTATTTGTTCCTTCCTCTTCCTCATCTTCAAAATCATAGAAATCATCATCTAAATTCTTATTAAAGTTTGCGTACTGTTTCACATAGTAATAGCAGCAGCTACCGCACCGCTACAACAGCCAAACCTACCAATCTACCAAAAATTTCTTTTTGCTATATCTACCTCTAAATTTTTCTAATTATGTCATTATACATAAAAACTTCAATTAAAGCAACTTACTTCAAATATGACTGTATTAATCCATTTAAGTTCCTTTATTTCACTATCTTTTTATGCTATATTTCAAACTTTTCATCTTCAAGCTTCCAAGTTCATATCTTTCCATAGCTTCATTATAAATAATTTTATCATCTATAATACTTACACCATTATCAACATTTAAATATAGGTATTAACTTGCCCTTTTTCATCTGTTATGGATATACTAATTTCTCCATTTAATATATCATCTACAAAACTACCTTTGATAGCATATAAAGTAGTTGTATTTTCAGGAAATTCTCCAAAAGCCGCACTCCCCGTTTCTCCCACACCGCTAAGTTTACCATTTTTCCAGGTTCCACTTGAATAATTATATCTATTATAATCGGCTGAGTAGGCATTAATAATATTTCCTTCTCCATTTTGGTAAGAATTAAATATATCCATAATAAAAGGTACTTATATCATCTATTAAAAGATACTTTTTATTTTCACTCTCAGAAAGTTTTTAATAATTTTTCGCCATCAAAAGATAAGCTTTTTCCAGAGTAATATATAAATTCTCTAAAGTAGAGGTTATTTATAATTATAGTAGCAGTGCACTTCAAATGAGACCTTCCTCCATGGATTTATATATTTCTTTTAAAACTTCTAATTCCTTACTATCTAAGTCCGGTAGTCTTTCTTTACTTTCTTCTATTATAGTTTCTTTAGTATTTATAGTTTCTTTAGTATTCTCTTTAATAGTAAGTATTTCATCAGCTTTTTCAATATTTCTAAAACTTTTGCTCTTTTATATATAGCTAAAAAGATCATCAAAAAGCAGTATCAATACTTTTTATAATTATATATTTAGGCTTTTTACTTAAAATAATATCTTAGCTAACATTATTCTCCTCATTTAACCATATTTCTAATAGTAGATGACAGGCTTTTTCTAAACTTTCTTTTCCTATAGCCGCAAAACCTAGCATTACTGTCGAGTTTATATTACATAAACTTTTTATCTACAAAATAATCAGAAATAGGATAAACTTTTTATTTTATTATTTTTGCTCTTTCTACCATTTCTTTTTCCGAAATATTAAATTTTGCCTGTACAGTAAATGTGCTCCTGAATTATCACCTTTTTATATCAAAAATTCATTATACTTTTTAAATATACTTATTATTAAATCATGCTTATTTCTATAACTTCAGTCTCATTCTATTCAAATGTCTTTCAAAATATCCCTCAGACATAAATCTATATAAAATATCTTGATCTATTCTTGGTACAGAACAAACTATAAAATTAAGTTTTTGCTTCATATTCTTTAAGTAACTTATCCAGGAGTAACATAAAACTAAAACGTATAGAAAGAAGCTACAGCTCTTGAAAATGTTCCTAAATAGATAATTTTTCCCTTCCGTGTCTAAGCTTGCCATTGCCGGTATAGGTCTACCCTTATACCCTAAATTCACTGTCATAGTCATCTTCTATAATATACTATCTTCTTTTTGGATAACCATTCCAAAAGCTTCATTTTCTCCTTATATGGGCATAACTATAGCCCATAGGGATAATGATGATTAGGAGTAATCATCGCTAAGTCTGCCTTTGTATCATATAGATTTTTAACTTTCATGCCCGTCTACATCTATATCTATCGGATTTACCATTACTCCCAAGCTATCAAATAGTGTGTGTCCATTGTTTGTAACTGGGATTTTTCTATTGCTATAGCATCCTTTTTAAGTAAAATATTAAGCAAAATAAGCAGATATTGCATTTCCCGAAGCCAAGATAATATTTTTCCGCTTTAGCTTTTATTCCTCTTGAATGATATGGGTATTTTGCAATTTCATTTTCTAGCTTATATTCTCTTTATTATCGCCACCTAAAAATATAGAAATATTATCTTTTGACTAAGCTCTCTTTTGATAATTTTCTCCCATATAGAAAAACGAAAAGTGAAAAATCAACTCCGTTAGGAGCTCAAATCATAAATATATTCTTTTTTCTTCTTTATATTCATCTATCTCTATATTTATTTCATTTTTATATATATTGTATGTAGAAATATCTTCATTTACAAAGTATCCGCTATTTCTTTTTGCTTTTTATATATCCTTCTGCTTCTAATTGTTCATAAGCTATAGTAACAGTTTGTCTTGATAAATATGTAAATTTTAGAGCTAAACTTCTAGTAGATGGCAATTTATCACCTCTTAGTAAATCACCTTTTTATTTTTATCTTTTATATACTCATATACTTGCTCATATAGAGCTTTTCTACTTTCATTATTTAATGGGATATTTAATTCCATTATTTCTCCTATATGATAAAAGAGGCTATAACTTAGCCTCTTTTATATATTAATTCAATTTAAAAAGAACTTTTCAAGGATACAATTCTATTAAATACCAAGGCTTCCAGGCTTAGAATCTTTTTGAATCTATACAGAAAAATCCGTTTCTTAAAAATTGATATGAATCATAAGCTTTTGCACCTTCAAAGCTAGGTTCAAGATAACAATCCTTTAGAACTATAAGCGAATTAGGATTTAGATTCAAGCTACCATCTTCATTTAATTTACCCTTTTCTTCATCAATTATATTTTCATATAATCTACATTCTGCTTTGATAGCTGTGCTCATTAACCCAATGTATAGTTCCTTTTACTTTTCTGGCATTAAAACCTGAACCCGACTTAGTTTCAGGATCATAAGTTCCATGTATAGCAATTATTTTACCATTTTCATCTTTTTCAAAACCTGTACAGGTAACAAAATACGCTCCCATAAGTCTTACTTCATTACCAACAAAAATCTGAAATACTTCTTTGGAGGTTCTTCCATGAAATCTTCTCTTTCAATATCTAACTCTTTTCCAAAAGGAATCTTTCTACTTCAAGTTCGAGTTTTTCCATATTATTAGGCATATCCAAATATTCTATTTGTCCTTCCGGATAATTATCTATAATAAGTTTGATAGGATCCAATATTGCCATCATACGTGATTTTTAATTTCAAATCCTCTCTGATGCAATATTCCAACATACCATAATCAACAGATGAGTGTGCTTTTGATACACCGCAAAGTTCTACAAAGCATTTTTAGTGCTTCTCTAGTATAACCACGTCTACGGAGCAGCTATGAAAACAAGTCTAGGATCATCCCAACCATCTACTATTCCATCTTCTACTAATTTTTAATATAACGCTTACCTGTTACAACATTAGTTAAATATAGTTTTGCAAATTCTATTTGTCTGGGAGGATATTCGTATTACATTCTTTACACCCAATCATACAAAGGTCTATGATCTTCAAACTCCAATGTACAAATACATGTGTAATATTTTCTATAGCATCTTCTATAGGATGTGCAAAATCATCATAGGATAAATGCACCATTTATCACCTGTATTATGATGATTTAGATGTGCCACTCTATATATAACCGGATCACGCATATTTATATTAGGACTGGCCATATCTATTTTTGCTCTCAATACCTTTGAACCATCTTCAAACTTTCCATTTTTCATATCTTCAAAAAGTTTAAGATTTTCTTCTATACTTCTATCTCTATATGGACTATTCTTACCGGTGTAGTAAAATCTCCTCTATATTCTCTTATTTCTTCAACATTTAAATCACAAACAAAAGCTTTTCCTTTTTATTAGGTACTGCTTTTTCATACATTTCCTCAAAATAATCTGATGCAAAGAAACATCTATCATCATATTTTGCACCCTAGCCAGATCAACATCTTCCTTAATACTTTTACGAATTCTTCTTTTTCTTTTACTAGGATTTGGTATCATCAAATCTTAAATTGAATAAGCCATTATATTTTGCAGCCAGACCACAGTTTAACAAAATACTTTTTGCATGACCTATATGTAAATATCCATTTGGTTCCGGCGGAAATCTTGTTTGTACATGCGTATACTTACCTTCTGCCAAATCTTTTTCAATCTCTAATTCAATAAAATTTTTAGAAACTACTTCTTGCTCTTTTGTTTCTAATTTTTCTAAATCTGCCATTACTACCTCCATGTATTTTCATACATTTACTTATATTAAAATAAAAAATACCTATATTTCATATGGTATAAAACATAGGTATTATTATATATTCTTTTATATGTTTTTGTCGATAGCAAAATCTATTATCTGATAAGTATACTACCTACTAAAAAGTCCTGCATAAGTACCTAATACATAACCTAGAGTACCTACAAGCATTGCGGGTCCAACCAACAGTCAACCTTTAGAAACAGCCATAGCCGCTGCAGTTGTAGGCCCACCTATATTTGCATTACTTGCAATAATTATTTCTTCAAGAGTAAATCCGAATATCTTTCCGAAGTCAAACTAAATATCATATTAATTATTACTATTATAGCTGCAAATACTAATAACAGAGGAGAATTTGTTATTATCATTATTATTGAAGCCGAACTCAATAACAAAGAAGAATAAGTATATTAAGAAAGTTCCTATTTCATTACTTCCCTTTATATTACCAATCTGCTTTGAGAAAAGTGTTGCTAGTATCATTGATATAGTAGTTATCCATAAATATTTATTACCCAAAAGAAAGTAACCATAATATTATTAATAGCTTTGTCTCCTGCAAATAAAAAGCTTTAATATATTTGCTATATTTTCGGAAGAAATACTATAAGAAGGCTAAAAGCTATAGATAAAAGCTATATCAAGTAAAGATATTTCTTTTTCTGCCCCAATAAATAGCTGCTGAATTTTCTCCACTATTTTCATGAGCCTTTAGCTTCAATTTCATCTACATATGGATGTGAATAATTCTTTCTAAAGAAACTTATACCCGGCATCATAATAAGTGCAAAGAAATATAATACCATAAGTGAGATTATCTGCTACAGTGAAGCTCCCACCATACTTTCAAAAGTTTTGAATGCATCAGCCAGAGCAGCAAAATTAACTCCACCACCTATATATGTGCCTGTAAACATTCCGGCAATAGCTCAAGTTCAGGAATATGACTTTGCTAATAATAGATAAGCTATAATAGCACCAAGAACAGTTCCAACTGAGCTTAAAAAGAAATAGTATGAGCATCTGCCCTGCCTCTTTCCCAATCTTTTTCATATCACATTGAAAAAGTAAAAAGCGGAATAACTAAAGGAACTATATAAGACCAAATACTGTCCCAAACACCACTATTCATAGGTATAATACCTAAATTACTAAGTAGCAATGCAAAAATAAGACAAAGTATAGCTCCACTTAATTTTTGAAGCCCAAGGTAATTTTGTTCCAGATAAATAGCTAAAGCTACAAATACCACACAAACAGTCCATAAAGCCCAAATATTCTCTTTACCGATAAGTGGTTGTTAAATCAAAAATGTTGCCCCATAAAATAAAACCTTTCTTTAATTAAGTATAGTCTAAGCAAGACTTTTTATTTCCAGTTATATGCAATGGATAATTAGAAAGTGAACTTATCCATAAAAATAATTTCTTAATTCACTTATAGGAATTCTCACTTGTTCCATACTATCCCTATCACGAACAGTAACCGCATTATCTTCTTCAGAGTCAAAATCATAGGTGATGCAGAATGGTGTTCCTATCTCATCCTGTCTTCTATATCTCTTACCTATGTTTCCTCTTTCATCAAATTCACAATTATAGTATTTTGATAATTCTTCATACACCTTAAACGCACCGTCATTTAATTTCTTAGATAGAGGTAAAATACCTATCTTAATAGGTGCAAGTGCCGGATGGAAACGTAAAACTGTCCTCATATCTCCGCCTTCCAGCTCTTCTTCATCATAAGCTGCACAAAGGAAAGCAAGTGTTACTCTATCTGCACCAAGTGATGGTTCTACTACATAAGGAATATACCTTTCGCTAGTTTCATCATCAAAATATGTTAAATCTTGACCTGAAACTTCTGCATGTCTACCCAAATCATAATCAGTTCTGTCAGCTATACCCTCAAAGCTCACCCCAACCAAATGGAATAAAAACTCTATATCTGTTGTAGCTTTAGAATAAAAAAACTAAGTTCTTCTTTTTCATGATCTCTAGCTCTCATTTGTTCATCTTTCATACCAAGAGCTTTTTAACCAATTGATGCAATATGCTTTCCAATAAAGCAAACCACTCTAAGTCGGTATCAGGCTTACAGAAGAATTCTAATTCCATTTGTTCAAACTCTCTAGTTCTAAAAGTAAAAATTACCGGTGTAATCTCATTTCTGAATGACTTACCTACTTGAGCTATACCAAAAGGTACCTTTTTTCTGGATGTTCTTTGTACATTTTTAAAATTTACAAATATACCTTGTGCTGTCTCAGGTCTTAAATATACTGTATTCTTAGCATCTTCTGTAACTCCTTGGAAAGTTTTAAACATAAGATTAAATTGACGTATATCAGTCCAATTATGCTTTCCACAGCTAGGACAAGCTATTTTATGCTCATCTACATAAGATTTCATTTGCTCATTGGTCCAAGCATCTACGCTACCCTCTAAATCAATTTTTATTGTCATGCATAATCCTCAATAACCTTATCTGCTCTAAATCTTTCTCTACATTCTTTTACAATCCATAAGAGGATCTGAAAAACCAGCAAGATGTCCAGAGGCTATCCAAGTCTGTGGATTCATAAGTATTGCACAATCAACTCCACCATTATAAAGGTGACTCCTGAACAAATTTTTGCCACCATGCCTTCTTTACATTATTTTTAAGTTCTACACCGAGATTACCATAATCCCATGTATTTTGCCCAAACCACCGTATATCTCAGAGCCCAGGATACACGAAACCTCTTGATTTAGCTAATGCTATAATTTTTCCATACTGTATTCCATAACCTTTTCCTCCTTGAGCTTATTCTATAACAATCACAGTTTTTACATCTGTGTGTTTTTCATTTTGAGCCGGATTAATATTTACTAACTTATCCTGTATTTCTAAATTTTCCTTGCCCCAAAGCTTAAAAGCTTTTTATTTTTATTTGGTGCATAGAAACTTCCTATACCCTCTAAGACTAAAAACCTTTTTAGCCTCACCTATATCTTCTTTTAAATCTCCGGCATAAGAAGAATTTTTAAAATCTTTTTATATCAAAAATTCCGCCTTATGGAAATTTATAAAGTATCATCATTAGAGTAATTAGCATATTCTATTAACTTTTTCAAATGAAGAATATTCAAATAATAATTTTACTTTTGTATCATCTACTTTCACTTTTTAAAAGTTTTTACATCATGTGAATTTTTTATTAAATTCTGAAACTTCTTTTTCTACAAAATTTTTTTAGTTCTTTCTCATCTATATTTAATATTCTTTTTGTCATAATCTTCTACAAGTAAAGATTGCCATTTACCATTTGCTTTCAATGCTATAGAACTAGTATCCGTATCAAAACTTATACCCCTAGAAGAACAAGCAACAAAAACCCAGCAAACAAGTAAAAACAGCTAATAGAGTATATCATAATTTTTACCTCATTAGATTTTTCTATATATCAAATCTTATATCAATTTTTCTATTTTTAACAAAATTCTTAGATTTTTCAATAAATTTCACTGTTTTATATATTAATCGCCTCCAAGTATATCAAGTGAATTCATTTTTATCTATAAACTTACTCTATATTTCTATCAATATTACCGGCTAATTCATCAAATAATGTATCCTTTAAAGTGAACTTAAATAGTTTTTCTATTGGGTATGTATAATAAAGTCCCATGTATAATTACAAGCATCGCTGGCTTTTTTCCAAAAAGGGTTCATACTCTCCACCAATTACCATAGCTCTAAGTTCAAAAATACGTCTAACTAATTTATTTGGGATATTTTTTTATTATTTATAGCCAGTAAAGCTACATAAATAAGCTTTAATAAATCCGGTTCATTTAGATATTCCTTAGCATAATAATCCCGCTATTTCAGCAAAATAGGTGGCATAACAAGTATTTTCTATATCCGAACTAATCTCATCAAAGTATTTACTTATATTGGCATTTTGAAGATTATACGCATCTCTACCCTCATAAAAGAGTAAATTCTCCAAAAGAAAATAATCTTGAAGCCCCCATAAGTTGGCTGCTTGGACGTCTTGCTCCTCTTACAAAAGCTCCTATTTTTACCTCTATCTCTAGTAAGAATAGTAATTCTTTTTATCAAATTCCCTATATTGATAGATTTAATCACTATACCTTGCCACCAGTATTGCCATACATTTTAAATTTCCTTAATGTTATAGCCAAAATTTTTCATTTGTATATCAGAGTCTCTCCACTCTTTTCTAACTTTAACCCAAAGTTTAAGGTTTACTTTAGAATCTGTAAGCTCTTCTATCTCTTCTGGCATTTATACCTACTTTTTAGCATGGAGCCATTTTTCCGATTATAATAGCTTTATGAGAATCTCTCTCACATACTATAGTAGCTTCACATTAACTAATCCATCTTTTCTATATTCCATTTTATCTATTTCTATAGCTATTCCATGCGGTATTTCATCATCCAGTATTCTAGTAATTTTTCACGTATAAGCTCTGAAGTTATCTGTCTAACAGGTTGATCCGTAACAGTATCTTCATCATAATACATAGGTCCATTTGGCAAATACTTATAAATAACTTCAATAAGATGCTTAGTATTACGTCCTTTTAAGGCTGAAACAGGTACTATATCCGAAAAATTCATCAACACTATACTTATCTATTATAGGCAAAACTAATTCTTGCCTTTTTAGAGCATCTAATTTATTAATAGCTAATATAACAGGCTATGTAACTTCTTGTAATAACTCTAAAATATGCTGTTCTCCGGCACCTATAAATTCATCTGCCTCTACGAGGCCAAAGTATGAGATCTACATCTTTTAGAGTCTTATTTACAACACTTATCATGTAATTTCCCAATTTATTTTGCCTTATGTATACCGGTGTATCTAGAAATATTATTTGTCCTCTATCATCGGTATACCTGTTTGTATTCTATTCCTTGTAGTTTTGAGGTTTATGACTGGTTATAGCTATTTTTTTGACCTATTAATTTATTCATAAGTGTGGATTTCCCTACATTAGGTCTACCTATTAAAGCCACAAATCCCTGATTTCAATTCTTCCATTATTAATCCCTATATAATGCTTCTATTTTTCAAAATATTGAGCATTTTTCCTTGATTTTTCTTCGTTTCCTATACAAACTCTACTAGCATCTTCAAAAAGCAGCTTTCAATAAAGGCGCAGTTTTTCTTATGTCTTCACTGTTGTTTCAAGAACTTCTTTTCTTTCTTTTCTAAGAATTTCATTATAATTTAGAATAATAAACTGCTAAAGCTCTCAAGCCTTTAGTAAGTGGGAGTAAAGTGGGGTATCAAGCTCACTTATAGCACCAATTACCAACTTTGTTATAGCTAACTCGTCCGCTTCAAAAATTCTCTATAAATTCAACTAATTTATCATAAGTTTCATAGGTTTTTCCTATATTAGGATCTCTATAAGTTGTAAGCCCTACATTTCCTGCTCGAGAAAAAGCTTGACATAGCACCATAGGCTCCTCCCATAACTCTTATATTATTCCATAAATAATCATAACTGAGTAATACTTTTAAAACTCTTAACACTCCCGTATACTCATAGCCTTTTTCTTTATAATTACCAAATTCAGCGACATAATTTACCATAGAGGCACTAGTATAAGCTTCAGCTACTTTTTTTATTTTCCAGACAAAATCCCACTTCTGTTTTTCCACAGGAGCACTTCCCCAAGATAAAAATACGACTACCTGCTTTTTAAAGAGTTCAAAATCTTCCTTTGAACCGATAAAATTAATTAGCATATTGGATCTTTTAAATATTTTATCCATTAAATATTCTAACTTACCCTAGCAGCTCATCTTTTTATTCTCAAAATTAATACTAAGTTCTTCTATAAATTTATAATATTCTAGACCCTTAGTATATTCAGAAAAGACTGCATCTTTTGACAAATAGGGAAGCTGCTCTTGTCAATGAACTTATATGTCCTGAACTAAGTATTTTTGATTTTTAAACCGGCTTTTTAACTTCAGAATTATCTCTTTTAATCTATCTGTATTCTCAAACTTAGGTTTAAGTATACTTGAGTCCGCAAGTTTAATAGCCCAATCTATATCTTTTCTTAAAAGCCTTTACATTTTAAAGAAAATGTAAACTTAGCATCCTTAGGATTATCTAAGCTAGGATGATTCTAAGCTAAATCCAAGTCCTCCTGTATGTAAATTTATCATTGTATTTAACTTGGCATAGGTATAATCTTCAACATCTATATATCCTAATACTTCTCTAAGTAAAAGCTAGATAAAGGTAGATCCGCTTTGGAAAGAAAATCTGCTCCAAAACTAAATTTCATATATGAGATACCTGATGTATTTATATCTGAATATATGGTAGGGACTTTCTCACCACCTACAACCGTACCTGTTTCTTCATAGCTAATCTCATCTATATCAGTACTTATTTCTTCTCTTCTTAGTACAGGTAAGCTGGCTATATCTTCTTCTCTATTACCTTCACTTTGATATTTTTAAGTTCTTTAGTCTTTTCTATAATATTTTCTATCTCTTTGGGGACTTAAATTCTCTTTTATTTTTGACAGTTTTTCCTTTAATTTATTATCTTTTTATTGTTGTTAGATTTTTAACAGGCTTTTAGTATCAATTCAACTCAAATTTATTATCTAATAATAATTCTTGAATAAGTTCTTCAAAAGTACCCCGAAGCAGCCTTATCTCTCAAATCCTAAAGATTTGATTATATCTTAAATTCATACAAGGATCAGCATCATATAACCATGTATTAAAAGTTTCAAGTCCATATATCAAACCTTTTTGGATAATGCCCAAAATCAGCTTCTCTAGATCTAAATTCAGCTATATTTATAGCGGCAATCAAACTATCTCTATCTATACCTTCACACTTCTTTTTTTAAAGTTTCTTTTTACTATTTTAATAAATTCTTCTCTCTTATCAATATTTGTATTCTTGGCAATTACTGAAAAGTAAGGATATGCTATACCATATTCATAACCACCTAAAATATCTTCTCCTATGCCTGCTTTTTGTAAAGCTTCACGCAAGACAGCTCGGGTGCATCTATAAGTAAATACTCAAGTATTTTTAAGGCAGCAGCTTTTTATAGGTTCAAACTCTCCCCTACCATACTATGTAAAGATAAATATGTAGAATTTTTCATCACTTTTCATCATCTGTTATAGAATATTCTTCTATAAGGTTTTTCTCTCATTAAAAACTTCTATTCCCTTTATTTCAGAATCAAGTTTCTTGTATTCAAAATTTGATAAATACTCTCTATCAATAAAGTCAAGTTTCTCTGCCATATCTATATTTCCGTATAGATATATGAAAGAGTTTGAAGGATGATAATATCTTTTATGAAAATCTAAAAAGGACGCATAACTAAGTTCCGGAATAAAAATCAGGATCTCCGCCTGATTCTTCCCCGTATGAATGATTTGAAACAAGCCTTTACTAATGGCTCTTTCAAGAACAGAATCTGCCGATGAAAAAGCTCCTTTCATTTCATTATACACAACACCATTTATTTTTAATTCATCATCTTCATTTTCTAATTCATAATGCCAACCTTCTTGCATAAATATTTTTTCTTCTTTGTAAACGTTTGGATATAAAACAGCGTCTAAATATACGTCCATTAAATTGTGAAAATCTTTATCATTGCAGAAGCTATAGGATACAAGGTTTTATCCATATAAGTCATAGCATTCAAAAGGTATTCAATGAACCTTTGACTAATTCAACAAAAAGGATCCTTCAAGGAAACTTTCTGGAACCGCACAAAACAGAATGCTCTAATATATGTGCTACTCCTGTCGAATCTATACTAGGTGTTCTAAAACCTATAGTAAATACTTTATTTTTCATCATCTGTAAAAGCATAAGTAATACTCTAGCTTTATTTTTCTCTATGCTCAAGAACTACCGCCATAGCCTGTAACTCTTCTATGAAACTACTACTCATAAGAGTATATACTTCCAGTTGTTTAATATTTGTTAATTCTTTGTCTATATCATATTTTCTCATTATATATACCCCATAAATTTTTTTCTTTTTAGTATAGCAAGGCATTCTCTAAGATACATATTAAATAAATCTATCAAATCTGTCTTTGCACTTATAGTATACAACTCACTATCCTTAATTTTCTAGCTAAAGTCAAAGCTCTAAAGCTATTAAAATCACTAGTTAAAATACCTATTCTTTTGCGGTTTATTATTAGCGCTAAGACCGAACCTCTTACTACTACAGTTTCATTATTTGACTCTTGTCTTTTATTTTTCTAATTGCTTTTCTATAAGCGCAAAAGAATATATGATATTTTTCTCTAGTATTATGTGCTTGTATTTCAACCAGAATCTTATCTGCCGCCATGCCGCCATTAAGTAAATAAAGCAGCCATTACCTCTGCTTCCGATATATTACTTTTCTCCCATTTTTCCACCTGATAAAACCAACATGGTAGAAGGATTATCTTTAATATATTCTCTTGCTTTATCTAAGCGTTTCTTTAAACTATTACTTGCTAAATCTTTCTTATCTAATTTAGAGCCTAATACTATCACATAATCCAAGTTAGCTTCAACTTTGTAATCAATATTAGAAATAATTATACTACTTGTAATAATAAAAACAAGAATTCCCAAAATCGAGCACACATAAATAGGTACTATAAAACTAAGCGGAATTCTTTTTAGGATTTTAAATATTGCTTTGTAATATAATATAGAAAAAAATACACTAAAAAGTAGCCAAATGTTATTGAAAATATCCGGACCTATGAATATGTTAAGTATTAAGCAATATAATAATGATACATATCCCAAGATTAAAAATCAATATCATTAGACTACCTCCTTTTTATTCTTTACTTGCCACTCTAAGTATATCTCCAAGCTCTGCTCTTCCACCTTCTATTTCAACAACAAGTTTTTTTGTTTTTGGATGTGGTGCTGATTCTTGTTCATTTCCATCTTCATCTTTTATAGAAAGTATATTAACAAAAATATTATCTCCATTTTTTCATAAGTTCTATAGTATCACCTACAAAAAAACTTATTTTTCTGTTCAAAATAAAGTCTATTATCCTGATCTATATTTTTCTACAGTACCTAGATAAATATAATTTTTACATAAATATTATTATCATAAATCTGAGTTGTATCATCAGCTTTCCCAAAAGAAAAATCCTGTAGTAAACTCTCTATAAGTACACTTACCTATCTCTTCCTTATACCATTCCAAATTATCTTTATATAAATCCGGACTTTTTAATATAATCATCAATAGCTTTTCTATATGTTCTGGCAACTGTTGCTACATAAAGTGCCGTTTTTCATACGCCCTCTATTTTAAAACTATCTATACCCGCTTCTACAAGTGCAGGGTATATGCTCTATCATACAAGGTCTTTAGAATTAAATATATATGTACCTCTTTCATTTTTCATAAACAGGCATATATTCTCCCGGTCTATTTTCTTCTACCACTATATTTCCATCTACATGGATGAGTACAGGCACCTCTATTAGCATCTCTACCAGCCATATAATTACTTAACAAGCAACGCCCTGAATAAGCCATACACATAGCACCGTGAACAAAGGTTTTCTATCTCCATATCTTCAGGTATATTTTTCTTATTTTTATTTCTTCCAAAGACAATTCTCTTGCTGTTACAACTCTCGTAGCTCAAGTTGCCACCAAAACTTATATGTAGCATAATTTGTATTATTTGCTTGTGTAGATATATGTATCTCCATTTCAGGCATAACTTCCTTTGCAATAGCAAATATACCCGGATCTGATATAATAACTGCATCAGGTATTATAGTTTTCAACTCTTCAAAATACTTTTTGCCTCCTCAAGATCATCATTATGAGCCAAAATATTAGCTGTTACATAAACTTTTTACCTTTTTGAATGTGCATAAGCTATACCTTCAAGCATATCTTCCTTTGAAAAAAATTTTTTTGCTTTTTGCTCTAAGACTGAACATTTCTCCACCTATATAAACTGCATCTGCACCATAATCTACAGCTGTTCTTAATACTTCTAAACTTCCGGCAGGGTATAAGTAATTCTATATTTCTATTCATTAATTCTCCTATTATATATACTTAGAGCTACACCATCTCCTATAGGAATTATACTGGTTTGTTAAATTTTTATCACTAGTTAAAAGCTCTAAGATACTCTCTAAAGCCTCTTATGTATTGTTCTATCTCTTCTGTCTATAGCAAACTTGCTTTCGATTATACTCCCTCCTGCAAGATATTGTCAGAAAACAGGACACCCTCATCTTCTAATAATAATTTTTATGTCAGGTAACCACTTTATATATTGTGCTTTTTCAGCATCCATAAAAGATAAAATCATATTTTTATTTTGGCTTACTAAATTCTTTAATACTATATCCACATCTTCGCAAAATAAGTTCTATCCTATCTTTAAACTTACTGAATTTGATATTCTCTTTAGCAATTTTTAATTCTAGGTTCAAACTTTTCTACCGTAGTTATTTGAGCCTCTGAGGTTTTTCTGCTATGATTAAGGTAGAATATGCAACTGCTGTTCCAAGTTCAAGTATATTAGTATATCTTTTTAATCTTTAATAAAGATTTCATAAAAGCTTCACTTGATCTTTTAATTATAGGAACGTCTGTAGCTAAAAGCTTCTTCTCTGATTCTTTCTATATATTCAGAGTTTTTCCTTACTTAGTAATTCAATATATTCATCTATCCTCTCATTTACTATCATCAATTTTTCCTCTTGTGGTATTCCTGTGTTTAAAATTTCCAATATTTTTAATATTTTCTCCTTCTTCTATATCATAATGTCCGGTTTGATTTTTGTAAGAAAAAATTTTTAGATTGAATAATAAAATATATTCATTATTTATTATTCCTTTTTCTTTTTAACAATTTAGCAATGTCATAAATAGAACTTCCTTCTTCTATATCTAAAAGATATTAATTCATCACCGGACAATTTTTGATCTATTCTCAAATATATCATAGCCAAAATGATAGGCTAAAAAGCTACCTCTTACCAGAACAAGTAAAACCAAAGCGTATGCTATAGGTTTTATAGAAACTGATATAATTGTATTTATAAGTTTATTAATTAACTTGGTTGCTTTAAACATATACCTATACTTCCATTATTATTGGTAATATTACGGATTTCTCTTTATTCTCTTCCATAAAAAGTTACTAAGAACATCTCTTAATTCATTCTTGATCTTAGTCCAGTCAGAAACTCTTGCATCTAATAAATTATTCATAGCATCTCTAACTACCGCAGTTGCCTCTTCCATTAAATCTTCTGATTCTCTTACATATACAAAGCCTCTAGAAACTATATCAGGACCTGATAGAAGCTGATTTGAACCTCTTTCCAAAGAAGAGCTATTATTATAATACCATTTTGAGCAAGATTTTGTCTATCTCTTAAGACTATATTACCTACATCACCTACTCCAAGTCCGTCTACAAATATACCACTGGCCTCAATATGCCCATTTATCTTACATTCATCTTTAGATAATTCTACTACGTCTCCGGATTGCATAATTATGATATTTTTCTTTTCAAGTCCCATTGCTACAGCAAGCTCTGACTGTGCCATACGATGTCTAAATTCTCCGTGTATAGGTAAAGAAAATTTAGGGATGTAACAAAGCATACATAAAGCTTTATTTCCTCTTGACAAGCGTGTCCTGAAACATGAGTATCTTCAAACACAACTTTAGCACCTTTAATAGAAAGTTCATTTATTACTCTATAAACCGCTTTTTCATTTCCAGGTATGGGTGTAGAGCTCATTATTACAGTATCACCCGGCATAATACTAACTTTTCTATGTGTAGAATTTGCCATACGAGATAAAACCGCCATAGATTCACCCCTGACTTCCTGTTGTTATTATAACAGTTTTTCCGGTGGATAATCTTTTTAATTGATCTATATCAATCAGCGTTCCTTCAGGTACTTTAATATAACCAATTCATTTGCTACACCTATAACATTTTACCATACTTCTACCTTCTATAACAACTTTACGTCCATAACGATAAGCAGTATCTATTATTTGTTGAACTCTATCAACATTAGAAGCAAAAAGTAGCTACTATTATTCTATTATTCTTATTCTCAGAGAATGTTATATCAAAAGTACGACCAACAGTTCTTTTCTGACAAAAGTAAAGCCCGGCTTTGTAGCATTGGTAGATTCTACAAATAAGAGCAAGACAACCTTGCTTTCCTATCTCAACCATACGTTGTAAGTCAGCGGTTCTCCATAGATAGGAGTATAATCTATTTTAAAGTCTCCCGTATGGAAAATTATTCCGACAGGGTGAAAAAAATAGCAAGCGAAGAAGCATCTTGTATAGAGTGATTTGTTCTTATAAATTCAACTTTAAAATCACCCAAAGAAACTGTATCTCCATGCTTAACTTCTATTAGTTTTTGCCATTTTATCTATATTATGTTCTTTTAATTTCTTTTCTATCAAAGCTAAGAGTTAATTTAGTTCCATATACAGGTATATTGATTTGTTTTTAATATATAAGGTAAGGCTCCTATATGGTCCTCATGTCCATGAGTAATTACGAAACCTTTTAATTTTTGAAAAATTATCTTTCAAATATGTTACATCAGGTATTACTAAATCTATACCTAGCATATCTTCACTAGGAAAGGCGAGTCCACAGTCAACAACAAATATCTGTCATCATACTCAAAAAGCAGTTATATTCATTCCAATTTGTTCCAAAGCCACCTAATGGAATAATTTTTAACTTTTTGTTGTTTTTCGCCTTACCTCTACCTCTTTTTGACTTTGTTTCTTTATCTTTTATTATACTGATAACTTGTTCTTTCAAAGTTTTCATAAGCAGTTCAGGCTTATTTTTCTATCTTTTTATCAAAGTTCTTATCTAAATTTTTCTCTTGAATATCTTTCTTTTCTCTTCTTCTATACAGTGTTTTTAGTTCCTGTTTTCTGTTCATTTCTATCAACTGTATTTTTCGTCTTTTAATTTTTATTATCAGGACTTCTTTCTTCAGATTTCTGACTATCTTTATATTGATTTTCTTTTTGTTACTTTTTACAGTTCTAGTTTGTTTTTATTTGCGCTATTATCAGCTTCAGTTTTTATTTCCAAAAGCTTGTGTCTGTCTACTAAGTCTTTTTATCCTGTTTAAAGGGTTTTCTTTTTTTATTAATCAATTTTTATTCCTCTCTATTCTTCTCCCGTCTTCAAGTAAAGGTACTAAATATATTAAGTACAGCCTCTTCTTCATTCTCATCTTCTATAAAATGAATATTCTGAAAATTCACTCTCTTCTTTTGAAATTTCTTTCCTTAACTAAACACTCTTCTTCATCATTAGCTATTAAAAATATAATTATTTCCATGAAAATGTGGTTTCCTCTATAATCTGAAAATTCCACATCTTTTCCTGTATCATCTTGTAATACTATAGTTTCAAATTCCATAATCTTTTCTTCCATAAAAACCTCTCTATTTATTATTTATTTTTTATTATTTGTTATACTATTCATATATTCTGTAAGTATTATTGAAGCCGCAACGAGTCAATATATTTTTCTATCTTCTTTTTTCACTCCACTATCTGCCAATATTTCATCAGCTTCTACGGTAGTAAGTCTCTCGTCTTGCCAAATTATCTCAAGACCTATTCTTCTGGATAAGTGTGCGGCAAAACTCTTCACATTTCCAACTCTTTCTCCAATACTACCATCCATATTAAGCGGTCTACCTAAAATAATTTTTACTTATGTTTTTCTTTTACTATTTCTTCTATTCTGGCTAGAGGTTCTTCTTAATTTATTTTCAGAATTTCTACATATAGTTTCATAACTTTGAGCCGTTAACATAAAGCTCATCACTTATAGCTACTCTACTGTCTTAGAACCATAATCTAAGTCCCATTAATCTCATAAATTCACTCTTTTCTATATTGTTTTTACACTAAAAACCATACAAACATGTATCAAAATAAAATAGGACAAGCTATTTGTTGAACTACTTAACATGATTATATGGCATATTTATTAAAATTTTTAGTTGTATGACAGAAGCCCAAACAACTGCCCTTTCACGTGGCTTTTTTCAATCCTCGAGCTTAGTATCAATATATACCTTTAAAAAGCTCTTCCAATATTTCATCTCTTTCTACTTTCATTATAAGACTTCTAGCACTATTATAGCTGGTAATATATGTTGGATCTCCTGACATAACATAACCTACTATTTGATTAACAGGGTCACTAACCCTTTTTCTTTCAATGCTTCATACACCAATTCCAAAAATCTGCATGACTTCTCTTCTAAATTCGGTATAACTTTAAAAATTGTGTATCATTAGTATCTCTCATATTATCACGTCCTCTTTGTTGCTAATTAATTTTATATCATTTAGAAAATAAAATCAAGATAGAAAATAGATAATTTTTATACTACATTTAGTATAAGCTTTAGTAAATATATACAAATATAGATATTCTAGACTTAATAAGAGCCTAAAAACCGACCTTAAATAAGCGGTTTATCAAACACAAATTTTAAGGTCAGTTTTATAAATTTTATTTTATAGTAAGACATATATAAACTCTTTATTTCTTCAAATGCTTAGGAGTTCTTGGGTTTACCCGAGTGTACAAGCATCAGCCATAGCAGATTCTGTAAGAAATCCACATCTTCAAGTTTTACTATTTCTTTAAGATCGGCAGGTATTCCAACATCCTTTGATAAAGTCTTTACAGCATCTATAGCTGCTTTTCTGTATTCTTCCTGTGTCATATTTTTCAACACCTTTAACACCCATAGCTATAGCAACATCTTTTAGTTTTTCACCTGTATACTCTGCATTATAAGCCATAACTGTAGGTAAAATAATAGCATTTGCAACACCATGTGGTGTATTATAAACTGCACCAAGACCGTGAGCCATAGAGTGAACTATACCAAGACCACAGTTAGAAGCCCATTCCTGTTAAATATTGAGCTAAAGCCATTCCTTCTCTACCTTCTTTGGTATTTTCAACTGCTCCTCTTAAATGCTTAGCTATAAGCTCTATTGATTTTAAGTTAAACATATCTGTCATAGTCCAAGCTGCAGCAGTTGTATATCCCTCTATTGCATGTGTAAGTGCATCCATACCTGTAGCTGCTGTAAGTCCCTTTGGCATACTGGACATCATATCAGGGTCAACTATAGCTCACAGGAATATCATGAGGATCTACAAACAAATTTTCTTTTCTTTTCAACATCTGTAATAACATAATTTATTGTAACTTCTGCCGCTGTACCTGCAGTAGTTGCAACAGCTATAATAGGAACGCAAGGATTTTTTGTTGGAGAAAGTCCTTCTAGACTTCTAACATCAGCAAACTCAGGGTTTGCAATTATAATTCCTATAGCTTTTTGAGCAATCCATAGATGAACCACCACCAACAGCAATTATATAATCAGCTTCTGAAGTTTTGAAAGCTTCAACACCATTTTACATTTTTCAATAGTAGGATTAGCTTGTATATCTGTATATAATACATAGTCTAAATTGGCCTCTTCTAACACATCTGTAACTTTTTGGTAACTCCAAATTTTTACTAAATCGGATCTGAGCAAAGAAGAGCTTTCTTTAATCCTCTTGCTTTTTACTTCTGTTACTATTTCTTTTGTAGCTCCATATCCATGATATGATGTTTCATTTAGAATAATTCTTGCCATATCTTTTACCTCTCTCTTAACTTAAAATTTATATTACTACACCTTTTTGTAGCATTATATTTGCATATAAAAGCCTTTTCAGACGTTGCTATGATTAAATATGACGTCTTAGCTTCTTCATAGAAAGCAAATCTTTCTATATTTCCTATTATTTCTCTTCCTCTATTATCATTTCTCTCTATTATTTTTGTAAATTCTTCCCATATAGGTGTTTTCAACCGTATCCCCAGTACTTTTTCCATTAAAGAAACCGGTTTATCCGTATATGTGTCAGAGAAATACTTTTTAAAATAGCCTCTAAAAGCTCAGGAACACCATGACCGTCCATTCGTATAACTTTACAATTCTTACCCATAGACTCAGCGGGAAAATTTCCATCTGAAATAACCAATCTATCTGAATGTCCCATCTCACATAAAGTCTTTAATAATTCGGAGACAATATAGCGGTATACCTTTTTAACATAAAACAAACAACCTTTCGCTCGTTATTTTTAACTAATATTCTTTTAAATATGCTTTCTGAAAAATCTAGAAAAGCATATAAATCTATTCAAATATTTTTACTCATATAAACAAGGTTTGATATCTGCATCTTCCATATTATCTGCATTATACCACTTAGCACCTGTATCTACATCTTTTTACTTCTTTTTCCATTAGCAGCTTCATAAGCTAATTTAACCGCATTATATCCTATAGAAACAGGATCTTGAGTAACTGCCTGCAAATCTCTTATCTCTTATAGCATCAAGTAACTTCTTACGGCATCAAATCCAACCGCTACAACCTTACCTTCACCTATAACATCAAGACCTTCGTTAGCTGTTATAATAGCGTTAGCGGCAAATTCATTGAGCCATATACAGCTATTAAATCTTTCTTATTAAGTATAGCTGAAGCAACTGCTGCTGCATCTGCATCTTGAACATTTGCAGGTATACCAACTTCTATAACAACCGGAGCTCCTGCTTTTTCTTTTTTCAGGCTGTCATGTCCTTCAACACTAACTTTATCCTCACCAACTAACTCTACCATAGCATCTACAAAACCTTTTTGTTCTTTCAACTATAGATTGAGAGTTTTGATTCTTGTGCTACTACACCTATACGAACTGTAGCACTTGCACTTCAATTTTGTCTTTGATAAGTTCATAAGTTTCTTTAGCCGACAACTTACCTGCTTCGCTGTTATTTGTAGCTGCATTTGCCTTTACTGCACCTTCAGGAGCATCAGGAACACCTGAGTCAAAACCTATTATAGGAATACCTGCATCCTGAGCTGATTGTATAGCACCAAGTGAGGCTTTTTGTATCAAGAGCCGCCAAAGCGATGGCTGCAGGCTTCTTTGCGATAGCTGCATTCAAATATTCAACCTGTTGTGCGATAGCACTTTTCATTATCAGGACCTTGGAATGAAATTTCAACTCCAAACTCCTCTGCAGCTTTTTAGAGCCTTGCTCTACAGCTTTCCAAAATTGATGTTGAAACCTTTAGCAATAACATCAATATGCTGTTTTTCCACGGTAGCTTCAACTTTTGTTTCTTCTGCCGCAGCTTCAACCTTTGATTCCCCTGCGATTGCTTGTTTTTGCTCTGCTTTTTGAGCCACAAGCTACAAGTGAAGCCATAACCAATGCACTTGCTAAAACAGTACCTAAAATTCTCTTTTTCATATAATATCCTCCTTATATTTACACCTTTTTGGTGTTTAGGTTTTAAATTAATTATTTCTCGCTCTATTAAGAATATCCATGTATACGCAAATATTAAAATTATACGGTTATAAATAATTGGTAATGAGATTGTACTCCTATGTAAGGAAAAACCTATTTTTAGAACTGTCATTATAAATACACCTATGATAGTTCCTATTATAGAACCTCACCACCTGATAAAGATGTTCCGCCTATAACAACTCCTGCTATAGCATCAAGTTCAAATCCACCACCGGTATTAGAGTTGAGCTGTTGTAAATACTGCTACATAAGCTATACCGGCAAGTGCTGCAAAAAGCCTGAAAAATACATAAGCTAAAGTTTCGTATTTTTGCTACATCTATACCTGATAATCTGGTAGCTTCTTTATTTTGAGCCTATTGAAGAATATATCTACCTACTCTTGTTTTTGTTAGTACCAAAGCCATTATTACAACAACTATAGCTAAAAGGACAAAACCTGTAGGGAAGTTCTTTTGGTAGGAAACTCTTGTCTGTTGTAATCATGAAAAACTCTCTAAACCAAGCTCCTGCCTGATCTCCTTGTGGAAATGGGATAGGTCTTTATTTGATACTATAGAACCGAGACCTCTACTCATCATCATAGTTCCCAGTGTAGCTATAAATGAAGGAAGTCCCAATTTTGATACCATAATACCATTTAAAAGTCAAAAATTGTACCAACTAATAAGGTTATCAGTATAACCAATATCATTGGTAATCCTTTTTTTCCATCAAAAGTACCGCCTACTAAGGCTGAACAGATAGCTACCGTACCTATTGAAGGTCAATTCCACCTGTTGATATAACAAGGTTATACCAATAGCCATAAATGCTATATAATAAGCTGATTTGGCTATATTTGTAAAAGTTGTTGCTTGTAAAAAAATGATGCAGGTGTTATTGCGGCAAATACTATGCATATTAGTATTGAGCAATAAGCACGACCGTTGCTGATTTGCAAAATATTTTTGATATTATTCATGGTATTATCTCCTAACGATTTGTTGCAGATTGCATAATTACTTTTGATTAGCTTCAGCTATATCCAAACCTCGGTATTCTTCCTTCGCACATTACTATAACTCTATCTGACATACGAAGAACCTCCGGTAATTCTGATGAAATCATAATTATAGATTTTCCTTGCTTTGCAAGTTCTTCCATAGAGCATATATCTCACTCTTGGCTCCTATGTCTATACCTCTGGTAGGTTCGTCAAATATTAGAATATCACTGTCTCTGACCAACCATTTTTGCTATAACCACTTTTTGCTGATTTCCACCTGAAAGCTTTCGTACTATTTGTTCTGTATTAGGTGTTTTGTTTTTAATTCCTTAACATGCTTCTCTGATATTTTTTAGATTTCGCTTTATCAATGAATATGCCACTAGTAAATTTTTCTAAAGTAGATACAACCGTATTTTCTTCTACTGATTTATCAACAATAAGTCAAATCTCTTTTCTATCTTCTGACAGATAACCTATTCCTGCTCAACAGCATCCTTAGAGATTTTTATACTTACTTCTTACCATTTACAAAAATCTTTCCTGATTCCAGTTTATCCGCTCCGAATATGGGTCTTGCAACCTCTGTTCTACCTGCACCCATAAGTCCTGAAAATCCAAGTATCTCACCTTTTCTAAGTTCAAAACTCACATCACGAACGTGTTTTACCTCTATTTAGATTTTCACATCTTAAAACTACAGGAGCATCTTTTTGCTACATTAGAATTTGTTTTTCGGATCACTGAATATAGTTCTTCCAACCATTAGTTTAATTATGTCCGCTTTTGTACATTCCTTAGTAATAAGAGTTCCTACATACTCTCCATCTCTCATTACCGTAACCCTGTCAGAAATAATATTAATTTCATCCATTCTATGTGATATATAAACTATACGGTACCCTTATCTCTTAAATCATTTATTACCTTAAATAATTCTTCAATTTCAGAATCTGTAAGTGCTGCAGTAGGTTCATCAAATATTATACTTTTGCTTTAGTAGAAATAGCTTTGCTATCTCTACCATCTGCTGTTTACCTACTGTCAAATTGCCGATTTTCTCTGCGGTTATTTCTATATTTTAATAATCTAAAAAGCTTTGCAGATTCTTCTATCATCTTTTGTCATCTATAAATAGACCTTTTTCTTATCTCTTTTCCGATGAATAAGTTTTTGGGCTACCGTTAAGTCATTCATCATATTTAACTCTTGATGAACTATGGCTGTACCTGCTCTCTTTCAGACTGAGCTGTACTTTTTAAAATTCTACATCTTTCCCAAGATAATTTATTGTACCTTCATCTTTACTATAAATGCCTGTCAATATCTTCATGAGCGTAGATTTTCCTGCACCATTTTCCCCACAAGTGCTACAACCTCGCCTGACCTTAATTCAAGTTCAGCATTTTTGAGTGCTACAACTCCCGAAAAGGCCTTTTTGATATTTTTCATACTTAGTATTACATCGCCCATATATAAACTCCTTTTTTAGGATTCTCTTATACTCTTCTTTTGACCATAAGTTTTAAATTTTTCTGCCATGAGTGTCATTTCTTCCTCAGGAAGAACTACCGGATTTCCTATAGCTCTCGCTTTTGTATATACCTCAGAGCAATACTCTATTTCCTCTACAATATTGAAAGCATTTAATAAGTCATTAGCTCCTGCAAGTATTCCATGATTTGCTAAAATAACTGCCTTTCTATCTTCCATAGCTTTAGAAGCATTAACTGCAAGTTCATGCGAACCGTAAGTAGCATAATCAGCACATCTTACAGTTGGACCTGCAACTGCTATCATATAATGAGTAGCAGGCAATTCTTCTCTTAAACAAGCAAGTACAGTTGCATACATAGTATGTGCATGTATAACAACATCTATATCTGTTCTGGTTCTATATGGCATAAGATGCATTTCCCATTCTGATGATGGTGTTCTAGTACCCTTCTATAGTTTTCCATCTAAGTCTATAATAACTATATCTTCAGGTTGTATTTCAAAAAGTCTATACCTGATGGAGTTATAGCCACATAACCTGTTTTCTATCAAATACACTTAAATTTCCACCTGTTCCTTTTTGTAAGACCAGAGCTCCACAAGTTTTTACCATACTTGATGAGCTCAAGTCTTTCTTTTTCCATCAACATAAATCATTCCCCTTTTATTTATATAGTGGACCATAATAAGCACACGCTCTAAAGTCCTGTCCTTCTAAGTCCCTTTGTACCAAATCCGTTAAATGAATGTGGTCTATAAATTCTTTCTTTTTCTACATTATGCAAAGCAACCGTGTATACGGAGCATAGAAGCTAGTGTTATAAACTTATCACCACAATGTCCATATACAGATGCACCATGGTTAGCTCCCCACTTAGCCATAACATCATATACACTATCTGCTGAATCTTTGTTAAAGCTTTGGTGCAAAACCAAGTTGTAGGCCAAGTTTTTGAAGTTCTCTCATCTAATATCTTATGAACCTCAGGATCGAGCACACAAGTATAACCCTCTATTATTTGTAAAGTTGGACCAACGCCCTCTACTATATTTGTTCTAATCATTGTTATAGGCATTTCTGCTTCTGTTTTGAAGTGTGAAGAATATCCGCCACCTCTAAAATACTCATAGTCGGCTCTACACCAATCTGTGGCTTCTAAAGCAAGCCTCCACATCTTTGTCTGTAGATTCACCATTCTTTCATGCAGCCTTCACCTTTTTCATTCTTAGCTGCAACTGTTCCGTCAAGACAAGAAGCTCCTGAATTAATTAAGTGGATTATACCGTTAGCCACATGACCTGTAAAGCTTTTTACCTGTAACTCTTTCAACCGCTTCAGAGAGACCAATATGTACGAACATCTGAGAAAAATAGGTGCTGTATTGGTTATTAAAAGTCCTAAAAGCATTGATATACCATTTTAAAGTATCATTTTTCTGTTGCAAATGGTATTGGTGCTCTCTTTCCATTCCAGTCAAAACTTGAAGCTAAAAATTGCCTCAGTAAAATCTGCATTTTGGTAACCAGTCTGTCCACATTCTTTGTCCTGGAAACCACCATAGACCACATCTTCCAAGTGCTTCTTCATGCCAACCCATTTCTGCAAGTTTAGGATTGCCGTTTAAAAATATCTTTTTACTACGATAGCGTGTTTAACGCAGAACTCCCACTGATCTTCATCTTTAATAAATCTTGATTTTGTTATAACATCAGAAATTCTTTCCCTAAGTTAATGTCTTCGCCTTCTTTACAATATTTCTTAACCCAAGCCAAAAGCTCTTTTCATATTCCTCGTGGTCATATATACCGAGATTAATTCTTCAAGAATTTCTGTCATATCAACCCACTCTGTTCTCATGCCTAGATATTTCTGTAAGAAATCTACATTTACATAAGAGCCGGCAATACCCATAGAAACTGAACCTAAGTTTACATAAGATTTATTTTTCATTGTACCATACAGCTATAGCACCCCTTGCAAAAATCCAAAATCTTTTTGCTACATCTTCGGTATACTCTCATCATCTTTATCCTGAACTTCATGTCCATAAATAGAGAATGCAGGCAATCCTCTTTGTGCATAAGCAGCCATAACTGCTGCAAGATAAACAGCACCCGGTCTTTCTGTACCGTTAAAGCCCCATACTGCTTTTATAGTATTGGGATTTAAGTCCATTGTCTCTGTACCATAGCACCAACAAGGTGTTACTGTAAGTGTTCCTATAACATTTTCATTTGCAAAATACTCTTCACAAACAGCCGCTTCTGCACCACCACCTATAGTTGTTGGTGAAACAACGCATTAGTACAGGTGTTCCGTCCAAATATCTAAGATTGCTCTCTATAAGCTCTTTAGCTCTTTTTGCCATTCCCATTGTCTGTTCTTCGAGTGATTCTCTAACACCACCCCAACGACCATCTATTGTAGGTCTAATTCCAATTCTTGGATACATCATATCTCTACCTCCATATTTTAAACATTAAAATGTTTCATTTCTTGTGATTTAAAAGCTATATCTAAACCTTCTTCTATAGAATTTATCTCTTCTACAGCTTTTTAATTGTAATAATATATTTCCCTAAAGCAGAAGCCTCAAATGGTCCTGCTATTATATCTACATTCAATCTGACGGCTATAAGTTTACATAAAAAGTTCACTCTTTGCACCACCGCCTATAAGATGTAATTTTTATACATGATTTACCTGTTCTTTCTTCAACTGCTTTTTGTTTGCAAATATTTATCTACCAAACTTTTCATAAATTATCCTGAAATAATCCATATTGGTCTTTGGTAAATCTTTGCCTTTTTCAAGTAAATACTCATTAATAGCTTTTTAGCTATTACATCAGGACTAGCAAACCTCTCATCATCCATATCTATTATTAAATCAAAATCTTTTTCCTTCTCTAAGGAATCTAAAAACATAACTTGTTATTTCTGAAAAATCTATTTTTCTTTCCCATATTATCTTCCAATTGAGATTTATATTTTTCCAGTAAATATAAGCCTGTAATATTTTTAAATAATAAGGTTTTTAGAATCATAGCCCAATTCATTAGTTAAATTTCTTGTGTAAGCTTCTTTACTTAAATCTGCTTTTTCCACTTTTAAGCCGAACAAAGACCAAGTCCCACAACTTAGGAACATATAATCTTCATCTATAAAAGCCTTTGTAAGTAAAACTGCACTAGCTGTATCATGTCCACAAACAGATATTACTTTTATATCATATTTAGAAAGCTCTTCAAGCTTAGAATTTTTAGTGCTGCCTATTACACTTCCCGCTTTTAACTATTTGTGCAAAAATATCTCTATCTATATCTAAAGTTTCAAGTATATCCTTACTGTAATCTCTAGTTTCAAGATTCATTATACCGGAGTAGACCAAATAGTTTCTTCTCCTACCATCTCCCCACATAGTATATAACTAAGCAAATCCGGTAACATTAAGATTTTTATTTATTTTTGATATTCCTCTTTATTTTCATTTCTAAGTGCCAATATTTGAAAATACTGTATTTATATTCATTATCTGAGTACCTGTATTTCTAAATATATCTTCTTCACTTAGCTTTGATATAGCCAATTTATAACCTTTATTATGTTTTGGATCTCTATATGCTATAGGTGTATTTATCAAATCTCCTTTATCATCCAAATATCCAAAATCCACTCCCCAAGTATCTATAGCAACACTGCTTATTTCAGAGAATATTTTATAATAGTTTCTACTATTGTTCCTAAGAGCTTATCCCATTGCCACCTAAGTCTTCCATCTTTTTCTTCCAAGGTATGACTTATTCGCATTACTTCTTCCATATATAAGGAATCATCTTTTCTATAAGAAATAATTCCTCTAATAGAAGTAGCCCCTATATCTATTGCTAATACTTTTTCTGTCCTCTCCTTTTAGTAATATTTCATAAAAAAATCACTATCAAATTTTATGAAATATGTTTAACTTGTAGATATTTTAGCTACAGATTTTGATTTTTCCATACAATTCAATAAAGTTGGCTTTTTTTCTCAAATTATGATAATATGTTCCATATTAATTCATTTAAGTTCATATCTTTGTATTTTTACTAGATTATATATATTTTAATTATTTTTAGGAGGTAATAATGAATTATTTTTGAACGAAAAGAGCAGATTATTGAACTTATAAAAATAAAGGAGGAACTTGTATATACAAACTATATTTCTAAAAACTTTTTCCTCTAAATCTACTATTAGGAGAGATTTAATTCTATTGGAGGAAGAAGGAATAATACAAAAGACAGCACGGAAGCATTAAATTACTTATAGATTCTGCTTCCGAAGTTTCTGCTACAATGAGAAGAATGGTAAATCAAGACAAAAATAATCATATCTAAATTAGCCAGAGATTTTATCAAAGATAATATGGTTATATTCTTGAGACTCTTCTTCTACTGTAAATATGCTTACTCCTATTTTTAACACAATTTAAAAATATAACTATTATAACTAATGGACTGAATATAGCTACCGGTCTAGTTAATTCCAGTAATATAAAATGCTATATCTGTCCCGAGTATTAAAAATAAATCCATGTCTATACTCGGAGAATATGCTAATGAATTCCTAAATGAATTTAGAGCTGATTTAGCTTTTTATTTTACTAAATCTTTTATCTCTTAACGGACTTTTTGAAGGAGATGATAGCCAAGCTTTTATGTAAAAGACATATGATAAATAATGCTAAAAGAGTTATTTTTATTATGTGATACTTCAAAGGAATTTGCCTCTGTTATTTTAGATTATGTTCCTACTCCGACATTGATTTCTTGATATCAAACGGACCTTTATCAGAAGAACTTACAAATATTTTTAGAAGAAAAATTCTTGCAGACTTATATACCCTAGATAAAACGTTTAGGATTGTCAAAGAATTATACAATTACTTTCTTAATAGACACCATCTAATTCTATAATACTAATTATTGTATTTTTCTATAAGAAGATTTTATTAAATAAAAAGGCTAAAATTAAAAATAAGACGTATTTTATATTTAAAAACATGAAATACGTCTTATACTTATATAATATATTTATCTAAAGATACTAGAGCAAAAGATTACATCATTCCCATACCACCACCGGCAGGCATTGCAGGTGTATCTTCTTTTATATTAGCAACAACCGCTTCTGTTGTAAGCAAAGGTAGAAGCAACTGAAGTGGCATTTTGTAAAGCAGAACGAGTAACTTTTGCAGGATCCAATATACCTGCTTTAACCATATCAACATACACTTCATTATATGCATCAAATCCAACACCAACTTCGCTCTCTCTTACCTTATTTATTATAACACTACCTTCCAAACCTGCATTTGAAGCTATTCTATATAAAGGAGCTTCTAAGGCTTTTAATACTATTTTTGCACCTATTCTCTCATCTCCATCAAGAGAGTCAGTAAAGATGAAAGTTTCTTGCTGGCATGTATATAAGCTGAACCGCCACCGGCTATAATACCTTCTTCTACTGCAGCTCTAGTTGCATTCAAAGCATCTTCCATACGAAGTTTTGCTTCCTTCATCTCTGTTTCTGTTGCCGCACCTACTCTAATAACTGCAACTCCACCTGAAAGTTTTGCAAGTCTTTCTTGTAACTTTTCTCTATCGAATTCGAAGTAGTATCTGCTATCTCGCGCTTTTAATTTGTGCTATTCTGGCACTTATATCTTCCTTAGATCCTAAACCGTCAACTATAATAGTATTTTCTTTTTGTATTTTTAACAGATTTAGCTCTTCCCAGATGTGAAAAAAATCTACATCTTTTAACTCAAATCTGAGTTCATCACTTATAAGAGTACCACCTGTAAGTATGGCTACATCTTTTTAACATTTCTTTTCTTCTATCACCATAGCCCGGTGCTTTTACAGCTACTACATTGAAAGTACCTCTTAACTTATTAACTATTAAAGTTGTAAGAGCTTCACCTTCGACATCTTCTGCTACTATAGCAACTTTGCAGAGGATTTAACAATCTCTTCAAGTACAGGTAATATATCTTGAATATTTGAAATCTTCTTATCTGTTATCAAAAATATATGGATTATCGAGCTCAGCTTCCATCTTTTTCCATATCTGTACACATATAAGGAGATAAATATCCTCTGTCAAATTGCATACCTTCAACCAATTCCAACTCAGTTTGCATGGTCTTTGATTCTTCTATAGTTATAACACCATCTTTTGCTAACTTTTTCCATAGCATCGGCAACTAAAGCACCAACTTCATCATCTGCTGCAGATATGGCGGCAACTCTTGTTATTTGCTCTTTACCATTTTATAGGTTCAGACATATCTTTAATAGCCTCGATAGCTAAGTCTGTAGCTTTCTTCATTCCTTTTCTTAAAATTATAGGGTTTGCTCCGGCAGTGATATTTTCATTCCTTCATTTATCATTGCTTGTGCTAAAACTGTAGCAGTCGTAGTACCATCTCCGGCTACATCATTAGTCTTAGTAGCTACTTCCTTAACAAGTTGTGCTCCCATATTTTTCATAAGGATCTTCTAATTCTATTTCTTTTGCTATGGTTACACCATCATTTGTTATAAGTGGAGCACCAAAGACTTATCAAGAACAACATTTCTTCCCTTTGGTCCTAAAGTTACACCTACTGTATTTGCCAATTTATTTATGCCAGCTTCAATGCAATTCTGGCATCTGTTGCATATTTTATATCCTTTTGCCATAAAACTCACCTCTTTTTATTATTCTATGATTGCAAGTATATCATTTTGTTTTACTACTATAAAAGTTTCATCATCAAGTTCTACTTCTGTACCTGAATACTTAGAATATATAACTTTATCTCCAACTTTTTACTTGCATTTTTACTTCTTTTTCCATCAACTATTCCACGGGTCCTACCGCTATAACCTCTGCCTGTGATGGTTTTTCCTTAACTTGACCGGTTAAAACTATACCTGATTTTTGTTGTTTCTTCTGCTTGTAATTGTTTTAAAACTACTTTGTCGAATAAAGGTGTCAATTTCATATATCTTCTCCTTTAATAAATACTTTTTGTTATGTGTACTATAACACCAATTACTAGCACTGTCAAGTGTAGAGTGCTAATTTATTAAGATTTTTGCAAACCTTGATTTTACGAGGTTTGCAACACTTTTTCTTCCTTATAATCATCACTTTTTCTTGGTTTGACACCATCTTAACACCAATTTTTATTTTTTTGGTGTCAGCTAATTTCTACGTTTTCCAGTCTTGTGATTTCACTCTCAATTCCGGACATCTCACTTACATGGTTATATACGTCCATTGTTACATCTATGTGGGCGTGTCCCATACAATCAATTTCTCAACAACAATCTCTGGAAGCTCACAAAAGGATACTTCCTTTGCCTGTCGTCTGGCTAATTCCTTGCGGTAGTTACGGACAATGCCTTTCACAACCTTTTTGAGCTTACAATCAAACTGACACTGTATTGTCTTTTGGAAGTCTGATGGTTTCAAAATCACACCCCCTTTTACTATGAAGTGAAAAATATGTATCCCTCTTTCCGCACCATATCTGTACGGCAGGGTGTGATTTGTTGCAGGATCGAAAAAATTTTTATAAATATGAAAACAGCCTATTGCACCAATAACAAATAGACTGTTTTTTAAAACATCTGATATGAGTTTTTAATTCATGTTCAAGGACTGATGATGTACTAAGAAAAAGACGGAATAAATTTGGTTGTCGGTATAGACTGCCTGTTTTACTTAGAATCACAAATTACTCCTTGACCAGAGCAATCCTGTGAAAATAGAAAAGGACAGCTCTGGTTATACCAAAACCGTCCCTATATTTTTTTGGACATTATAAAAGAGATTACCCACAGGAACGATTTTTATTTACCGAATATTTTTCATAAGCACCTCTTACATAAAAAGTGAATATTAAAGCCCAAAAATTAAAATACCAACCATAAGTAGCCCCCAAAAAGCCACAAATACATAAAGCAATAGTTGAAAAATACATCTCTACGTTTTTGGGTTTTTACTACTGAAATTGAAAGACCTAAACCCAATAATATTGAAATTACATTTAATGCTGTTAATCCCATTTTGAAGCCCACCTATAATTTTTTTCCTGGAAAAGGAAATCAATAATGTGATAAATGGTAACAGCGAAATGACTAATGCAACAACGCTCAATTTACTTTTTCATTTTTATATTACCTCATTTCTTTTCTTCCAAAGTATTTAATAGAAACACATATCGCAAAGGCTGATATAATTACAGCACACAGTACAAAACGAAAATAATGATAGTGTACTTCCTATATCTATCGTTGTTACTGTATGTAATGCGTTTGACACAACATAACCACTATAACAATAAGGATATACTATCCATAAAGGTGTATTAGCAACCAAGACCCCCGGAATTATCAAAAGTAAGTTTAATCCCATAGATAATAGTGGTTTTTCAAACAGTATGGTAATTGCCCACATACAAGAAATAGCTGGAATCATAGTCATAAATAATTTTAATGTCCACGTTAATAAATAAAGGACAGGAATAGATTCTGTTACATTCATTATTTTAGTAGCGATAATGCCTGCAATGACGAATGAGATAAAAAGATAAGTAACTGGATTGCTAAAAACTCGATAACACAAAGAATTTTTGTTAAAGGCAAGTTTTTCCTTTACTGATGGGTAAAGCAAGCATTTTTAATATACCATTATTCTTTGTTTCTCTGTTAGCAATCATAACGCATACAACTACCATTGAAAACGAGGTAAATAATAACCAAAAAGCAATGCACTTTGAATAAACATTGCCGACCAAGGATTTGTATATTCTGGTGTCATATACATACTGATACTGAAAACACCAGAAACCACAACTAAAATAGGTGGAATTAAAAGCAAAGGTAAAATCATAGACCTTTTTCACTTTCATAAATTCTATTTTTAACAATTCAATAATTGACATATGATTGTCTCCTTTATTCATAATGCTTTATTTTGCCTAAATACCAGCCAAGCATGAAGAATATGATTGTTTCAACAAAGCCTAAAAATTAAAACTTTCATATCAATACTAGCAGTAGAAACTACCGCTGGTTTCATCATTAGTACAAATGGGTTAATAAGAAATATAACTATATCTGAAAGCGACATTGCCATACCACTAAAATCCTGCCGCCAATACCTAATGTAAACCATATATTTTTCACATCGATGATGATACCAGAGCATAAATGCTAATACCCGGTAAAAGTTAAAACAAAGCAATATCCTGTATATTTAACAAGTGTTAATAATTCAAAAGTTCCACTGGGCAAAAAAATATTTCAATAATACACAAAGCTCCGTTCTGCAATACGATACAAACAGCGAGCAAAACAAACAATATATAAAATTTATTTTTGAAAATAGATGATGTCTTGAAAGGGAGCATATACATCTTTTTAATTGCACTTCCTTGAAATTCGATATTATATGTTAAAGTTGCCGCTACGATAATGCCAAACATATTAAGAACCATAATCATTCCGTAAAAGCTGTGTCAGCAAAACATCCATAAGTGGAAGCGGTAAGTTTAACAAAACATCTTTTGCGAACTATAAAAATTTGCAAAAAGCGTATAAGGCACCAAAAAGTCCAATAATCGGTAAAAACCTCCAATATTCCGGTGCGTTTACATTTTTCAATTCTATGGTCAAATTTCTCATAATTTTAACCTCTGCTTTTCTGTTTGTGTTATCCTCATCAATCATGGATAAAAATATTTCTTCTAAATTATCATTTTCAAATCCTGCTTCATGTGCCGTAAATTTCAAATCTTCAGGACTTCCCTCAAATAGTAATCTTCCATGATTCAAAATACCGATATCATCAGCTAACAGTTCAATTTCTGACAGCATGTGTGATGAGATTAGAACCATACAATCATATCTTTCGGCGGTGATTTAACGAGATTGTGAATTTCGCGAATACCTGCGGGTCTAATCCATTTGTTGGTTCATCTAAAATTAAAATGGGTGGTTCTCCAAAGCAAAAGCGGAAGCAAGCCCTAAACGTTGTTTCATTCCTAAAGAATATTTTTCGTAAAAGCGATTACCAAATTCAGATAATCCTACTAATTCTAACGCTTCATCAACACTTGACGCAGGAAGACCTAAAATTCTACGAATAATATCAAGATTTTTCTTTACCTGTTAAGTTTGGATAAAATGACGGGGATTCAATAAAAAGAACCAATTTTCAAAATTTGAACACGATCATTCGGAAAAAGTCAAGTTATCTATTTGGAACTCCCCATCGGTAGGTGTAGTTAATCCCAAAAGCATTTTCATAGTTGTAGATTTTCCAGCACCATTTTGGACCGAGAAATCCGTAAATACTACCTTTCTTAATGTGTAAAGACACATGGTCTGCGGCGGTAAACGCTTTGTATGTTTTTGTTAAATTTTTAGTTTCAATCATGTTTTTCATAATTTTTTCTCCTTTCTTCATACTCACAATATAAAAACACCTACATTACAGCCACATTCTCTCTACCTTACATTTTACCTTACAAATGAGAAAATGACTGTTTAACTTTTTAAAATGTTATAATGGGATAAATAAACTGCAAAAAGGGCGTGAGAAATAAATGAATGATACATACTTAAAATCATATTGATAGTTGATGATGAAGAATGTTTAAGAAGTATGCTTATAACCATATTAGAAGATGAAAATTTTTTAAATATTATTACCGCTGATTGTGTAAAAACAGCTTTGGAAAATCTGTCAACAGGAAAAAAACCAGATATAGCTATATTAGATGTCATGCTTCCAGATGGAAACGGTTTTGAACTTATGGAAACACTAAAGTTTCACTAATATTCCAGTGATATTTTTTTGACCGCAAAAGATGATATACGGGGATAAATATTCGGATTTGGGCTGGGAGCTGACGATTATATAACAAAACCCTTTATGCCAAAAAGAACTTATATTTCGCCTAAATGCTGTATTACGCAGATGTTACAAGGAAGATAGCCCACTTATAGAATTACGTGATTGTAAAATTGATTTAGCTAATGCACAGATTATATGGGAAGATAGATTTTACCTCTTACTGCAAAAGAACATGATATTTTAGAAGTACTTGTACGAAATGCTAACCATATCGTAACAATAGACGCTCTTTTGTGAAGCTGTATGGGGCGACAATCCATTTGGATATGAAATTCGCTACTTGCTCATATTCGACGCATAAGAAAAAATTGAAATTACCCCTCAAAACCAAAATCACTAATAACTGTTAAAGGATTGGGATATAAAATAAATGTGGAGAGCAGGTTATAATAATGCGGAATTTTTGGAAAAATTTATTAGTAAACATTTATTCATATACTTGTCAGTAATAATCCTTATAGTGGGTTTTGATTTACTGCTTTTCTTCCTAACTTTTAATGGTACTATCAACAATATAAAGCGAAAATAATCCCTGTCCAAACATTAGAAAAAGTATCTAATAATCTTACTATCCAAGATGGAAAAATATATTAAATAATAGGTGTCAAAAGATTTAATTACAAACAATATCTGGGGAATTGTAATAGATAATAGCGGTAATGTAATCTAGCAATACAATCTACCGGAAGAAATACCACTTAAATATTCATTACAAGACGTTGCCACCTTTTCTAAGGGTATATCAAAAATTATCCCGTATTCACATGGAAGCAGAAAATGATTTATTGGTATTAGGTTATCCAAAGAACAGTTATTCAAAATTTGTGACTAACTATCTTCCTTTATCAGCAATACAGAAAACTCCCATTATTCTTTTTTTATTATGTTGGTATCAAATGTAACTATTCTGTTTATTGTATATTATTTATCAAAACGAAATGTAATGCTGAAAGTTGCTCCTATTCTCAATGGATTAGATAAGCTATCTCATGGCGAAACGGTTGTCCTTACTATAAATGGGAATTGGAAAATATTGGAAAACGTATTAACGAAACATCATTGCAATTAGACAAACAAAAATAAAAGCCAGAACAAACTGGATAAGTGGCGTTTCACATGATATACGAACACCTCTTTCCATGATTATGGGGTATGCAGATAGAATAACTTCTTCATTAGATGTTGGGGAAAACACCAGAAAACAAGCAAATATTATCAAAATCCAAAGTGTTAAAATTAAAAAAATTTGGTTCAGGATTTGAACCTTGTGAGTCAATTAAATTATAATGTTCAGCCAGTTAAACAAACATCTGTTCATTTTATGTAGAATGATACGAGAAATTGTCGTTGAGTATCTAAATAACAATCTAAATAATAAATTTGATTTTGAATTAAATTTAGACTGTAATACAGAACAAATCTCTATTGATAGGAGATGAAAGATTGTTATATCGAGCAATACAAAATGTTATTTCTAACAGTATCAATCATAATGAAAATGGTTGTACAATCTCAGTTAGTTTAGCTGTAAACGGAAACAATTTAATATTGGTAATCAGTGATAACGGAAAAGGAATATCAGAAGAAAAAAATTACAAAAATACAGTCAACACCTCATTATCTGCAAAGTACAGATGAAAGGTTAGATTTACGGCATGGTTTAGGGCTTCTTCTTGTGAAAGAAATTGTTTCTATTCATAATGGAACTGTATCTATTTCAAGTGCATTAAATAACGGATTTTCCACGACTATTTCCTTACCCATAAAAAATCAATGATAAAACCGTAGCTTGTATTTTACATTAGAATGCTATCTTACAGGCTACGGTCTTTTGTGGTATCATTTATTCTACAATCTTCCAGTTATCGTCCTTATGAAGCACAAGCTCATTAGGCAAAACCAACATCACAATAACAATAGTAGAGTGCTAATTTATTATTTTTGTTTATATCTATATATATCACCAAATTCCCTACTAAAAAGGTAATATGTTGTACTGAACTCCTAAACCTTAGATTTTTATCTGACTTTTTGGGGAGTGATACAACACATCACCCTTTTTATTTATTTTCAATACTGTTTTTACATTTTGCTCTCCAAATCTATCTTTTTAATATTGATAATAATTTATCATTCAAGTCTACTTTCCAATTATCTCCCATATATTTTTCATTTTTCTTCTTTTTAAATAAATATATACGGAGTTTCACCTTAAGCTGCCAAAAATCCAATAATAAATTAGCTACATCTTCATCATAAGCATCTCTATTCATATTGTATCCAAAGTTCATAGCTATCTTCATCTAAATCAAATATATTTTTCTGCTACTAATTTGCCATTTTCATCAACATTAAAACTTGCTCTACCACTAATTAAAATTTTTGCATCGTTTTCTAAAAGTTTTTTTATATTTTTCGTAAACTTTAGGAAATACTATGACCTCTACATTTGAGAATATATCTTCCAACAGAATAAAAGCCATTGTATCATTGTTTCTAGTCAACTTAATACTAACATTATTTATCAAACCGCCATAATAACTTTCTCATTTTCTTTTAAGTGAGCTTCCATACTTTCTTCATTTTATTATGAAATCTAAAAGTATTAGCTGTAGTCTTTGTTTTAAAGTCTTTCTATATAGGCATCTAGAGGGTGGCCTGAAATATAAACTCCTACCATTTCCTTTTCAAAAATTAGAGTAAATCCTCTTTAACAAATTCTTCCATCTCAGGTAAATGTAATTTAAAAACTTTCTTTTTGCTCCTCATTTCCAAAGTCAAACAAACTCATCTGCCCACTTATAGCCTTACTATCTTTAGTTTTCCTATCTATAAGTTCAGGTATAATAAGCAACTTTTTGTTTTCTATTTCCCTCAAAACAATCAGCGCCTGCTTTAACAAAAGCTTTCTAAACTTCTTTTATTTACCTCTTTATTTCCAAGTCTTGAAATAAAATCTTCCAAATCTCTAAATTTTCCACTTGAATTTCTATTTCTAATTATTTCCTCTGCCGCCAGCTTTCCTATACTCTTTGTTGCACTAAGTCCAAAAACGTATTCCATTTCCTGAAACCGAGAACTCACTCTCTCCCTCATTTACATCAGGTGGTAAAATATCTATACCCATTTGTTTGCACGTTAATATATATTCAGATACTTTATTTACATTATCCATTACCGAAGTCATAAGAGCCGCCATAAATTCTAGTGGATAATAATATTTTTAAATAAGCTGTTTGATAAGAAACAAAGGCATAACAAGCTGCGTGTGATTTATTAAATGCATATTTGGCAAAAATCTATCATTTCATCAAATATCTTTGAAGCAACTTTTTTCATCTATACCATTTGCAATACAACCTTTTATATTCTCATCTGTATTACCATAAATAAAATTCTGTCTTTTCTTTCTTCATTACAGAAGACTTTTTCTTACTCATAGCTCGTCTTAGCAAATCACTTCTACCTAAAGTATAACCCGCCAAATCTCTTACTATTTGCATAACCTGCTCTTGATAAACTATACAACCATAAGTTGAATTTAGTATGGGTTTCAGTTCTTCACAATCATAACTTATACTGTCCTTTTCATTTTTACCTTTTTATATATTTAGGTATAAAATCCATAGGTCCCGGTCTATATAAAGAAATTCCCGCTATAATATCATCCAAACACTCAGGGTTTTTAAATCTTTCATAAAACTTGCCATACCGGCACTTTCAATTGAAAAACACCATCAGTTTTTCCTGTTGCAATAGAGGAATAAACTGCCTTATCGTCATAATCTATTTTTAATATATCTATATCTTTTTCCATAATTCTTTTTCACTTGATCTATGGTTTTTATGACTGTCAAGGTTCTAAGACCTAAAAAGTCCATCTTTTAAAAGACCCAGTTCCTCCAAAAGTTGTCATAGTATATTGTGTTGTTATAGAACCATCACTATTTTTAGCTATCGGAACATATTCATCTATACTTTTCTTAGATATAACTACTCCGACCATGTATAGAACTATGTCTAGGCAGACCTTCCAGCTTCATGCTCAAATCTATAAGATTTTTAATTTCTGCATCTGTATCATATTTTTGTTTTAATTCTTTGCTGACACTTAGGCTTTCTCTAAATTCATACCTATTTCTGTGGGTATAAGTTTAGCTATAGTATCACATAATGAATATGGCAAATCTAGGGCTCTTCCATCTCTTACTACACCTCTGGCAGCTAAGGTTCCAAAAGTTATAATTTGGCAAACTCTTTCTTTACCATATTTTCTTATAACATAATCTATAACCTCTTGTCGTCTTTCATAGCAAAAATCAACGTCTATATCAGGCATAGAAACTCTTTCAGGATTTAGAAATCTCTCAAAAGAAGATTATATTTTTATAGGATCTACATCTGTTATACCAAGACAATAAGCTACTATACTACCTGCTGCCGAACACGACCGGACCAACCGGTATGTCATGCTTCTTGGCACTAATTTATATAATCCCATACTATCAAAAAGTAGTCTATATAACCCATTTTCTATGATACCAGTTCATATTCCATACGTTCTTTTTAAAGTATCATCTATAGTATCGTATCTAAAAATCAAGTCCTTCATAACAAAAGCTTTTCTGAGATAAGCTTCCGAACTCATATTATCAGGAACATCATATTCCGGTAATTTAGTAACTCCAAACTCAATTTCAACATTACAAAGTTCCGCTATTTTTATTTGTATTTTCCAAAGCTTCCGGTATATAAGAAAAAGATCTATCCATTTGTTCGGACTTTTTAAATAAAATTGACCACCTTCATATCTCATTCTATCTTTATCACTGACTTTCTTACCTGTCTGTATACAAAGTAATATATCATGAGGCATAGCGTCTTCTGCATTTATATAATGCACATCATTCTGTAGCTACTAAAGGAATATCCCAGTCCTTACTAATTTTAATTAATTCTTCATTGACCGCTCTTTGTTCATATATACCATGATCTTGTAATTCCAAAATAATAATTACCGTCACCAAATATGGTTTTATTTTTAAAGCTATTTTCTCTAGCTTTTTCGATTTCACCAGCATAATAAGTTTTTGGAACTTCACCTGCAAGACAAGCTGATAGAGCTATAAGTCCTTCACTATGCTCTTTTAAAACTTCATAATCAACTCTCGGTCTATAATAATATCCATCAACAAAACCTTTTGAAACTATCTTAGTTAAGTTTTCTAAACCTTTATTATCTTTAGCTAAAAGTATTAAATGGTAATATCTATCCTCTCCATGAACAACTTCTCTATCAAAACGAGAGGCAGGACTCACATAAACTTCGCAACCTATAATAGGTTTTATACCTTGTTCTTTTGCCGCCTTATAAAAATCTATTATTCCGTACATTACTCCATGATCTGTTATTGCTAAGGCTTTCATTCCTAAATCTTTAGCCCTTTTTACTATCTCATTTTATCTTACTGGAGCCATCTAAGAGAGAATATTGAGTATGTACATGTAAATGTGTAAAATCCATATTGCCTCCTTTCTATAACAAAATAAGGGCCTTGCTAATGCAAATGCCCTTTAAAAACTTTCTACACTATTCTAAGTAAGATGCCAAACCTAAAAAGCTTCTTCCTCATCACTTCCATCTATATTTAAGCTTATTTCATCTTTTAGATACAAGACCCAAGGTCATCATACCCATAATACTTTTGGCATTTACAGTCTTATTTCCTTTTTCAATATAAATGCTACTTTTGAATTTACTGGCAAGCTGAACAAGCATAGCAGGTCTTGTTTCTATATTTGTAGAATTCCCAACAACAATATTTTAATCATAATCTCCTCTAAATACCCCTTTCCTCTCTAAGTTTATCCGCTATTTCAGATAATTTCCTTAATCTGTGATTTACACCACTTTTTACCTACTTTTTGGTTGTAAATATGTTCCAAGTTCTATCAAACTGGCTTCAGGATATTGTAATCTTAAGATAGATATATCTCTTACAGCTTCAGGTAAAATATCAAGACCATAAGAGCTTTTTAATAAATTCTATATCCTCTATCTGTTTTAATGCAGCTGATACTGTTTTATTAATATTAGCTGTTTCACAATTAACTTTACGATTAACATCATTTTCGTACATCTTTCAATATGCGAATATTTTCCAGTTCAATAAACTTGAATTTGCTTCTATAAGAGCTAAAAACAAATACTATTTGTTCACTATCTTTTATGTATACTACAAAAAGATTTCTTTCTCTCAACTATTTTTGCATCCACATCAAAAGAAATAAGTACATCTCTTATTTGATTTGCTTTTTCATAGGTAGCACAAACAATTTCGAAATGATATGCTTTCTCAGGATCTGACATAGAACCCGTTGCCAAAAATGAGCCTCTAGGAAAGCTCTCCTACAACAAGTTTTACTCAAGATAAAATTATCATCTATTGACAATTTTTTTCTTCAATCTCTTCATAGGAGTTTAATAACTTAGTCGTAAGAAGAATATTCCTAGCTTCTATATCACTCTTTATCGAGATAGTGTAATTGTGATTCTTAGACAAAAAGTATTCCTACTTATTTTTATATCTGTACCTATATTAAATGTTTTCTTTTAAAATTGTAAAAGCATTTACGAGCAAGTCCTGCATGTTCGGTAGAAATTGACAAACTGTACTCATCTTTCTCCGAAATTTTTAACATTTCCTAACAAAAGAAATTATAGCTGTCATCTCTGCTATATTACAGTGTCTTGAACTACTTAAAACTCTACACAACTCATCTTTTAAATTTGACGAAAATGACATTTTAAGCTATCCTATGTTTATTTTTGCATATCTCTATGCTCTAATCTTAAATTGATTTTTATCCATATCTTTTTAGGCTTTTGATATAATTCATACGCCATGGAAACAGATCTATGCTGACCACCTGTACAGCCTATACCTATTACTAATTGGGTTTTTACCTTCATTTATATAATTAGGTATTAAGAATTTAACCATATCTTCTAATTTTTTCAAGAAAAAGCACCCGGCATTTTCATCTCTAAAAACATATTCTCTGACTGCCGCATCTTCACCTGTTTGCATACGCAAATCTAAATCATAATAAAGGATTGAGGCAAAAATCTGACATCAAATACTAAATCTACATCTTTAGGTATGCCATACATAAAGCCAAATGATAATATATTAACAAATATTCTAGGATAATCTTTTTCCGTAACTAAATATATTTATCAACTCATTTTTTTAATTCTTTACTAAGTAAACTTGAAGTATCAAGAACAAAATCTGCCTTTTTCTTTTAAAAATTCCAAAGGATTTTTCTTTTCTACCACTATACCTTCTTCCAATCTTTTCCATAAGCCAGCGGATGTATTCTTCTAGTTTCTTTGTATCTTTTTATAAGTGCTTCATCGTTAGCATCTAAGAAAAGAATTTTTATACTCTATTCCTTTATTTTTTTAATATCATCGAGAATATACTTTTAACTTTTCCAGAGCTTCACCACTTTAATATCTATACCTAGAGCAACTTTTCTATATTCTTCCAATGGATTTACCAATAAATCAAAAAAACTTACTGAGTAAGTCTATAGGTAAATTATCTATACAATTATAGCCCATATCCTCCAGCAGCTTTTAGAGCCACTGTTTTTCCCGAGCCGCTCATACCGCTTACAATAACTATTTCTTTTGTGCTAAGCATCTAAAAACTCTCCCAGTAATCTAACTTCTCTTTCTAATTCAACCCCAAATTTTTCTTTAACTTCTTTTTGTATATGACAAATCAAGGAATATATTTCACTTGCACTTGCATTACCTTTATTAATAACAAAGCCTGCATGTTTAGTAGAAACACCGGCATCACCTATATGATATCCCATAGTCCGGCATCGGATATTAGTTTTTCTGCAAAATATCCCTTCGGTCTTTTAAAAAGTAGAACCGGCACTTGGATATTCCAAAGGTTGCTTTTTTCTTTTCTTTTTAAATTCCAAATCATCCATTTTAAATTTTATATTATTATATTTATCTTTAGTCTAAGTCTTGCTGCTAAAACTACTCTATTTTTCCTCTATATTACTATATCTATATGATAAATCTAATAAACTGGCATCTATATAAGCAATGGATAAGTCATCTTCAAGAATTTTTAACCTCTGTAAGTATATCTTTCATCTCACCATCATAGGCACCTGCATTCATAAATACAGCTCCACCCAAAGTACCCGGTATACCACTGGCAAATTCAAAAACCGCTTAACTCATTTTCTAGAGTGAATTTAGCAATATCCGACATTAAAACTCCCGCTGAAACCTCTATACTATTCTTATCTATTATTCTCATGTCTTTTTAGTTTTATAGTACTTATTATAATACCATCATAACCTTTATCACTAACTAATAAATCACTTCCATTACCTAAGATAAAATATTTTAACTTATTTTTCTTTTACAATATTTCTGCAAGTTTTATAAGCTCTTCTTCTGTATCTACTTCTATATAAAACCTAGCTTTTCCACCCGGCTTTTAAAGTGATATGTTTAGACATATCTTCATATTCTTTCACATTAGCTGATATAGCCAGTAATTCTTTTAACATATTTTTTTACCTATCACTACGAATTTTTATTTATATTAGCTTGTACTCTATTATATAATTCTCTTGCTGCATTATAGCCCATTTTCTTTTTGTCTATGATTTACAGCGGCAGATTCACAGATTACAGCTAAGTTTCTACCGGGTCTTATAGGTAGAACATGGCAAAGTAACTTTATTTCCAAGATATTCTGTATAGTTATCTTCAAGCCCAGTCTATCGTATTCTTTCTCTCTATCCCAATCTTCTAATTGTATAACCATATCTATTTGTTGAGTATCTTTAACACTTCCTACTCAAATAAAGCTTTAACATCTATTATACCTATACCTCTAACTTCTATAAAATGTTTAGTAATATCAGGAGCAGAGCCTATTAGTGTTTGTTCTGATACCTTTTTAATTTCCACAACATCATCGCTAACAAGTCTGTGACCACGCTTAATAAGTTCCAAAGCTGATTCTGACTTACCTATACCACTATCTCCTGTTATAAGAACACCCTCACCATAAATATCTACCAAAACACCATGTATACTTATGGTAGGGAGCCAATTTAACTTTTAACCATCTTATAATCTCAGCCATAATATCAGTTGTAATCATCTCTGTTACAAGACAAGGTACACCATAGTAATTAGCAAATTCAAGCATATCTTCATCAGGTTCTTCATTTCTGGCAAAAACTATACAAGGTAATTTATAAGATAAAAAGTTTATCATAAGTTGCTCTTTTTCTTTTCTTTATCCAAAGTGTTAATATATTGTTGTTCAACAAAACCTATAATTTGAACCCTCTGACTATCAAAATGCTCAAAAACCTGCAAGTTGTAAAAGCAGGACGATTTATATCAGGATGAGTTATGACTATATTATCAGTATTTATCTCCGGTGTTACATTTTTAAATTCATCTGCTTTATTAATTCTGTTAATTGAACTCCTGTATTTGTATCTATCATGCTCATATATTTTTACCTTTCCTAAAGACAACTCTTTATATGATACTAAAATCTTGTTTATGAACTTAGAATAACATATTTCTTGCCTTGTTTCAATTAAAATAGGGGTATATGATCTATATAATTACATTAGAAATATAATTATACTTACTTTTAAAAATAAGATTGTATTCATTATATACAATCTCATTTCATTTAAAAATTTAATCTTTCTTTTTACTACCTCTCTATAATTAGTATATCCTTGTAAATCATCTGCAAGCGAAAAACTATTCTTTCTATATCATCAATAAAAATTCCAGATATAAATATCTATCTCTTTCTCTTCAATACCTTTATCAATAAGATTTTTAAAATATCCTATATAAAGAAAGCAAACCATTCTATTTAAAATAATAGCATTTTTCTTTAGATATAGCTCCACTTTCATACAGATTTTACATGTTCATAATCTCTTCCCAAAAAGTCAGGATTTCTAAGCATTGTTTTGAAACACCGGTGATGATTTTTAATATATCCTCCGGAAACATCTCATAATATTCATTTATGGCTTCTTTTTAAAAGCTATATTCTTTTTAGTAAAAATATCAAGTTATAGCTTATAGGTTTTTCTGAAGGCTTCCATTGCATAACAATACCATACACCTATATATTTGTCCCAAACATTTTTCCCAAACCAAACTAGATTTATTCAAAAGCATTTATATATGATTTTAACTCTCCAAGCTCAGCATAATAAATCAACTCATCTAAGCTTTCAAAATATCTATATAAACTGACCGACGAACAACCTATTTCTTTTTGCTAATTTTTCTAATAGAAATATTTTCTATTCCATCTCTTTTTATTAGTTCACTCACTATTAATATATATTCTTTTCTACTCAAACCTTTAAAAATATTCCATAGCTATCTTTAAATTTAATCTATATATATTATATTGCTATTACAAATAAATCTATAGTTTTAAAATTTTCCTTTAATATTCTCCTAATAATACATAAGCATCTAGTACTTCTTTGTAAGCTTCACATACTTGTATATGAGTAATATAGTATCCACTATTTCTTCATTTCTGTCAATAATTTTTCAATTTCTATTATCACAAAAATCTTATTTATCAAGACATATTACTCTTATTCTGTGATAATTTCCCTTATAACAAAAAGAGCTTATATTAAAGACAGACAAATCTTTACTACAAACTCTTTTTAAAAATATGATTAATTAATATTTAGACTTTTTCCTCTTTAATAGCCTTCATAAGAGATACTCCGCTAATATCATTATAAATATGAACGGAAATGCCGCTGCAATAGATATAATTTGAAGTGGCTTTAATCCACCTGCTATAAGTAAACCTATAGCCATTAGCGATTGTACAAGACCCCATAATATGTTATTAGGAGGATTCAAATCTCCATCAGATGTAAACATACCAGAACAAACGTTCCTGAATTTGCAGAGGTAACAAAGAAAGTACATACTAAAAGCATGGTAATTATTGATAATAATATTCCTAATGGATATTTAGAAAATACTATAAATATTCCTGTTTCCGAGCTTTTTGTAATTTCTTCCAGAGCTACCTTTGCTAAAATACCAAACTCTCCTAAATGTATTCCTAAGGTTCCAAAAATAGCAAACCATAATAATGAACCTAAAAGATGGTGCTAAGACTACACCTATAATAAACTCTCTAATAGTTCTTCCCTTTGAAATTCTCGCTATAAAAATACCTACAAATGGAGCCCATACTATCCACCAAGCCCAATAAAATATTCTCCAATTTTGTACCCACGTATTATCACCGTAAGAGTTAATATTCAAGCTTTCCGTTATAATACCGCTTATGTAACAACCTAAGCCTGAAATGAAATTATTTAGTATTTCTACCTTAGGACCGACTATAACAGCCAATATCATAAGTACAAAAGCTATATATAGGTTAGCATCTGAGATAAGCTTTATTCCTCTATCTATACCTGAGACAGCTGACCAAATATATATAATGGATATTATTATTACTATAATTATTTGTACTCGTCAGAGTATTAGGGACTTTAAAAAGATAATTAAATCCACTATTGATTTGTAAAGTTCCAAGTCCGAGAGATGTTGTTACTCCAGCTACTGTAGCAAAAACTGCCAATACATCTATAATTTTTCCTATATGTCCCTTAACACCTTTTTCACCTATCAGAGGTTCAAATAAAAAGCTTATCAAGCCCGGTTTATTTTTCTAAATTGGAAATATGCTAAGGCAAGACCCAATACAGCATAATTAGCCCAAGGATGCTATACCCCAATGCATAAATGAAGCACATATAGCAAATTTTGCTGAACTGGCACTAAAAGCTTCTATTCCTACTGCAGGGCTTACATAATGTGAAACCTGGTTCAGATATGCCCCAAAAACCAGTCCAACTCCCATTCCGGCGCAAACAGCATTGCAAACCAAGATGCCGTTGAATATTCGGTCTAGAATCATCACTTCCCAATCTTTAAATTTCCATATTTACTACAGGCAATATATATAACAAATACTACAAATATCAACATTGCCAATAAATATAGCCAAGCAAAATTAACTGTTAAAAATTAAATAACATATTTGAAAAATATACTAAAAGCTTTTTATTCTCTAGAACAGCCCAAAGAGCTGTTCCGCAAGATAATATAAGCGAATAAATAAATACCGCATTTTTCTTCATAAGTAATCCCCCTCCTATTCTACACAGGAATACAGTTTGCTCTTCTATATCAGTAGCTAAGCTTTCTAGTGCTACCTTTGTTCTATGATATCGCAATTTCCATTGTACTTCCTTTGGAGTATTCGGATCTCCTAATGGATAAGGTATAGTATAGTTGGAACTATTCTATTTACACCTACAGTCTTTGCAACAGGAATTAAATTGCACATTTGTACTACAGGTAAACCTACTTTTTCAACTTCTTTAACCATTGTTGCACCGCAACGTGTACAGGTACCTCAAGTAGAAACCATTATAACAGCATCAACATTATCTTCTATAAGTAATGGTATTATTTCAAGTGCCATTCTCTTAGCCTCCGCCTGAGTTGTACCTGTCCCCTACCGTTGTATAAAAAGTAAGGGTGTAGACTACCAAATACCCGTTCTTTCTCTAACACTCTAAGTGCATCTATAGGAACTATTACATTAGGATCTGCATCAGCCGCAGCCGGATCAAAACCTGCATGTATAGTTTTATATTCTCCACCTCTAATAGTATCCTCTCCTTCTATACTATATCTCCCCCAACGTGTAGCAGAAGCTGATTGTATTCTATCAGGATTATCTACAGGAACTATACCACCTGTATTTAATATTGCTATTCTAGCCTTTGATAAATCTCCTATAGCCTTAGCGATAGGAACTCTGTCAAGCTTGGGCATAGGAAGCTCTGTTTCAAAAGGCTCTCCATAAATCTTTTTAAGTAACATATCTATCATTCTTTCATACGCAGGCTTTTTCATCATCTCGCCATACCTGCTTACGAATACCTCGTGCAAAAACATCCTTCTTCACTAGCCGATTTTTAAATTTTCATTATTAAGTATCTTATTAGCCAGCCTTACCATTGCTTCAACATCTTTGCGCATTTTTGATGCTATATTTCCACCCTTAAGTATATACATATCCTTTTTAAACATTTCCACACCAGTTTTTCAATATTCATTGATGTTATTACGGAACATTATACTTATCTTTTATAGCTTTTACAAATAGTTCCACAAGCCACTCCATATCTTCCTGCCTGAAAAAGCTCGGTCCGGCAATAAATAAATCAAATTTTTATCCTTAATTAAATCCATTATTTTTACTGCCACATCTGTATTACTTCCATGTAGATTATCACCACAAATAATTGTTCTACTATATCAGCCTCTAGGGTTTTTGAAAAATTCTAAGGCGGTCCTATTTTTCTTCTATAAAAACAGGTTCAAAATCTGCTTTATCTTCTCCACCTATTTGACCAAAAATTGATTTATATATATATAGCCTTTTTCATACCTCACCTCCTAAAATTCTTTTCATAGTCTTAGTTGACCAACCACAAACTCTATCACCACAGAACATAGCATTATTTTCCATTATTATACTTCAGTCCTCTCTGACAGATGAGCCAAGTATCTCATCATTTGACCAACCACCTGATAGACCATCTCTAGCTAAGGCCTCCAATTCACCAAGAACTGTCTCCATAGGCGGTAATTCTATCATTTCTGAAACATTTCACAGGAAACTATAGCGTTACATTTTCATCAAGTGTTACTAATGGCTGAGATTCTCCATCTCTCACCTATACATTCATTTGTAATACCTACAGTTTTAACCCCTGCATCTTCTAAAGCTACATAACAAGCTATAAAATCCGCATCCGGGTTTCCATATCCTTCTTCTGCTACTATAGCAGCATCTGCACCTAAGCTTTTAGCTATTTGTGCCTAGAGTGTGCAGCTCTTTCTTTTTGTTCAAGAGCAACATTTAAGTTGAACATTATTACACCCAAAAATTTATAGTCTTTCCATGCTCTTTTATACAGTGCTTTTATATTTGGACAATTTTGAAAAATCATAAGTCGACCATTTTAGATGATACAGGCATAAAACTTCCTGATACTAAAAGCTCCATCTAAAAACTTCATTTGGATGCATAAATGTTGGTAACATCCTATTCATATCCCATCCATATACAAGGTCATTATAACCAAAGCTCTTCCATTTGTGATTGTGGTTGCACTAACATATACACACTAGGGAGCTTTCTACATCTTCACTTCTTTTTATAACAGCTCCAAGCTCAAATATCTCTCTTGTTTCCGGTTCTAAATCTTTAACACAGCCAGCTATATATTCTGCCAGTTTATGTCCTGCTCTTCTAAGTGCATCATTTTTTTCTTTTGTTGCTCTCTTTGCTCAAAGTTTTCATTAGTATCCGCTACTAAAACTATATTATTTAATTCTCCAAACAAAGTATATTTCTGACCTTCTCCACTCATATCTATAAGACCATCTTGAAACCGTCCCCAATGCCTTCCAACTACCAAGACACTACAATTTTTAACGCATGGCTGACTCCATCTCCTGCACTAGCAAGTTTTTGAAGTATAACCCGGAAAACTTCCTCGCCCATCTAATCTTACTCTTGGCTCTATTAGCTTCTTTTTACAGGACACATTCTTATTTTATCTCCGGCTTAGCTATGTAAAAGTTCTGCTTCTGTTATCCTATCATCTTCTTTTTATAAATTTTAATGCTTCATCCTTATTTATTGTCAATACTCCTTTATCAAAGGATAATGAAGACCAAAGAGACTATATCTTTAACATAGAATTCACCTATTTCCAGCTTCATTTATATTATCTCCTTTTTAAATACATTAATTTATACATATAATACAACTTTATTGTTACTAAATAAATAATCGCGATTACTTTTATAAATAGATAATATCAATAAATATATTGCTTGTAAAGATAAAATCTATAATTCTACTTTTTAAACAATTATCGCGATTACTTTTGTATGTTTTTTCACAAAAAGCATTTTATATTATTATTTTTACTATCATTATTATATTTTATAGTTTATCATCTAAAATATAGTACTTTTAATATTTAGAGTTATTTTTATGGATATAAATTTTAACAAAGATAAGAAAAATTAAATAATATCAAAACTTTTATAAGTGTTACTAGAGAAATTATCAATAAGAGGGAATAGAGAATGTAAGTATAAGAAAAATTTCAAAATTTATCTAAATTACATAACTCAACTATATATTTATATTTTTGATAATCTAAACGAATTGGTACTACTTTTCTTGTATATCCTATTTTTGATTCTTATAGTAAAAGCCTTAAAGGATTTTAGCAGCTCCAGTTTAAATATTGAAGATACATTCTTGGGTATATGGAATATTTTTTTATGAAATTGCTTTGGAAAAAGCGAGTATATTTGAATATTTCTTCTTCAGAGACGATAAATACAATTTAGAAAATTTATTTCATATCTACTATTCTATCTTCCCTGAAGAAATACTCAAATTTTCTGATATGATAAAGACTATGTACTATGGAAAAAATATCTATGATAGGTCAATGAAAAATACTATTACCTTTACTGGATAGCAATCTTAATTCTGTAACAACAGAAAATATAGAATTAATAAACGAGCTTATAATATCTTACAGCTACAAAAATAAAACAGGCTATTAAAAATGAAAAAGAGTGTGATTTATTAAAAAAATGAATTTTTACTTATGTTAAAACATATTATTTCTTAATTATATTAGTTTATAAAAACAAGAAGAAAAATTATTAAAAATCATATAAAAGGTGCTGTTCACTAATCAACTAGTACAACGGCACCTTTTTAGGTATATATATTTATAACTCATAATTTATATATATCAATCCTTTTCCATACAGATTTAAGCGGTAAAAGAGAAAAAAAGCCTCACGGTGAAGAAAAAAAGAGGGCGGTTGCCCGTCCACTTTTTAATCTTCATAATGTCCTTTGCATGAAACGATATAGATTATCCCGTCTTTCTCATAATAAACAATCCTATTGGTATCATCAATACGCCTGCTCCACATACCGTTTAGATTTTCTTTTAACGATTCGGGTTTTCCGATACCCTAAAAAGTGCTTCTTTGAATATCCTTGATAAGTACGTTAATTCTTTTTCAGCGTTTTCTTGTCCTGCGTCTGCCAGTACAAATAATCACTCCATGCTTTATCTTCCCATAGCAACCTCATTAGTCCACCTCTATCAAATCATGCTCTGCGAAGTGAGCCTTACCGTCTTTTATATCACGCACGATATTTTCCAAGTAACGGATATTGCTGTCAGAATAAAACGGATCTACCGATATCTCAAAAGGAATACGCTTTTCTCTCCCTACTTTTTTAGCAAACACAGTGAACGCCGCACTCATGGAAATACCTAATTCAGAACACGCCTGTTCCATGCTCTTTTTACCTCTTCGTCCAGCTTGAAATTAACATTTACTGTCTGTGCCATATTCAACACCCCTTTCTTACTTATAGTATATTCCGAAATAAAGAAAAATCAATAAATCCTCTTTACTTTCTCTTTATTTTTATAGTGTTCCTTATTTCATCTTGGTACAATTTACAATATCAAGATTCTACAAAATCTGATTCAAGCCGCAATAGAAACCGCCAGTCTGTAACAACTCTTGATTTGAGAACACTTAAAAATTGACAATATATCAGAGTTTAAAATCTTTAATTCTTAGTACTTATCAACTTCGTATAATCACTATGCTTATTAAAGTGTACCTAAAAAGCTTATAGTTATCAATCTTTTGGCTTAAAATTTGTGCTTTGCACAATTCATCCTGTATGCAATAAGGATTGAGAACAGGCTCAGAGAGTTTAGCAATTACCCAAATTATATATCCTAAACTATATTAATTTTAGCTAGTATCTATCTTACTTTTTACCGGCAATACATATCCATTTCTATTTCTTTTAGGTGCAAGTGGCATCTCCCAAAGATTATGGTCTGTATGTAATAAATGATGTGCTTTTATGACTATTTGGTTTTCAAAATAATTATCATAAACCGCTTTTTATATCCAGTTTTTCATGTGAATGTCTTATATTCAAGCCTTTATCTATGAAATATAGATTCTTACCTCTAGTAAAAAGCCAACTCATCTCCATCATGTATGGGTTGGCCGCCACCACCCTACACAGCCACCCGGACAAGCCATTATTTCAACAAAGTCATAATGTTTTTCTCCACTTTCTACACTGTCTATGAGTTTTCTTGCATTTCCTAGACCACTAGCTACTCCTACTCGTAAGTTAGTACCATTTAGTTCAAAGTTAGCCTCTATAATTCCATCGTCCTGCGATTTTGCTCTTACTATCTCAAAAGCATCAGGAGGACAATTTACTCCCATTATAGCATAATAGGCTGTTCTGAGAGCCGCTTCCATAACTCCACGGTAGCCCCAAATATTACTCCGGCTCCTGAATAGTCGTGGAAAAGTCTATCCGGCTCTATCCCCTTCAAATTCTCTATTTTTATATGAGAAGCCCTTAACATTCTAACAAATTCTCTAGTAGTAATAACTAAATCTGTATCATGTCCTGCATATTCACCATGGAAAAACTCCATATTTGCTTCGCCCTTTTTTTAGCTAGACATGGCATTACTGCAACAGATACAATATCCTTTGGATCTTTTTCCTATACTTTCTGCAAAATATGATTTCATAACAGAACCGAAAAATTTGCATAGGGAGATTTAGCTGTTGATAGTTGTTTAACAAGATGAGGATATTGACTCTTTAAAAATCTTACTCCAACCCGGACAACAAGAAGTAAACATAGGGTCTTTCCTCTAAATCTCCGGCTTTAAATCTTTCGATAAATTCAGTTGCTTCTTCCATAATTGTCATATCGGCAGAAAAAGAAGTATCAAAAACATAATCTGCACCCATAGGGCCTTCAAAAATTTTATTTACTGTAGCCGCCTCTCTACTTACTACCTGTAGCTTCCGCCCAAGCCGCTCTAACAGCCGGTGCTACTTGAACTACAACTGTCTTGCTAGGATCAGCAACTGCTTTCCAAAACTCATTTGTATCATCTCTTTCTACCAAAGCTCCTACAGGACAATGAGTAATACATTGTCCACATAAAGAACAATCTGCATCTCTTATAGTCCTTGAGCGGAAACATTAACTGTACTTCTTGCTCGGTTCCTTCAAGTTCCCAAACATTTAAACTTTGCATCTTATCACAAACTTGCTATACAACGCATACATTTTTATACATTTTGTCGAATTTCTTATAAGTGGAAAAAGTCCTATCCCAAACTTGATTTTCCAATACTTCTCCATATAAGGTATCTCTTATATTCAAATCATTTGACAAAGTTTGTAAAGAGCAATTTCCCGAACGTACACAGGTAGCACACTTACAATCATGTTGTGATAGTATCATTTGTACTGTTCTATATCTATCCAGTCTAACTTTTGGACTATCAGTATGTATAACCATACCTTCTTCTACATTATTATTGCAGGAAGTAACTAATCTTTCTATCCCTTCTACTTCTACAACACATACTCTACAAGCGGCAATTTCATTCAAATCTTTTTAAGAAGCAAAAGCTTAGGTATATTGATTCCGGCATTTTTGGCTGCTACCATTATACTGGTACCTTCTTCCACACTTATCTTTTTATCATCTATAGTTAAATTTACCATAAGCTCTCACGACCTCCTTTAAATATTCCAAAGCCGTAATGATCACAACGTAAGCATCTACCACACTCTTGCATAGCAGCTACTTCAGGCATACATTTTTCGATTTCATCAAAATCTTCTTTTCTCTCATCAAACCTCACGTTCACTAAGTTCAACTCTGGCACAAGGTAATCTATCTTCCTTGCTTGGTATAGGTATTTCTACATCACAACTTATCTCATGTCTATATCCTAGGTATTCATCTATGTTTGCTGCAAGTACCTTACCGGCAGCTATAGCTTTAATAACTGTGTAGCGGACGGAGCACAATCTCCACCTGAGAATATATTTGGAATACCCTCAAATCCACCTGTGGGCAGAGAAAATATCTTTCCCCTCGCACCGGTATTCCTGCATCTGCATAATGCTTAGTTTTCTATATCTTGACCTATAGCAACAACTATATTATCACATTCTATAAATTGTTTTTCTTCTCCTGACGGTACAACTGCAACTCTACCATCTTTTTATTTTTAGAAATCATTTGAGGTATTACCCAAACACCCTTTAAGACTCCATCTACTATCTCTAACTTTTCAGGTGCTTTTAAAGTAACTAATTCAACTCCTTCAACTAATGCACCTTCAACTTCTGCCGGTAAGGCTGTCATATCTACACTTCTTCTTCTATAAAGGCAGGTAACTTGCTACTTCCCCAGTCTAACAGCAGATCTAACGGCGTCCATAGCAACATTACCACCACCTATGACAACTGTTTTTTTACCATCAAGTCTTTCACCTTTACCTAGACCTATATCTCTTAAAAATTTAACTGCTGAAACTATATTCTTATTATCTTCACCTTCAAGCCCTAATTTTTTGTCTGTAGAAGCACCTATAGTTATAAGAGTAGCATCATACATTTTACTAAGTTCATTAAAATCTATATCTACACCTATTTTAAAACCATACTTAACCTCCACACCTGTTTTTAATATGGCTTCTATATCTTCATCTAGTCTATCTTTTTGGTAGACGATAATTTGGTATACCATACCTTAACATACCTCCTAATTCAGGTAACATCTCATATACTGTGGTTTGATGCCCCATAAGTTGAAGATAATATGCAGCACTAAGACCTGCAGGACCACCACCTATTATAGCTATTTTTACCTGTACTCTTTGCACACTTAGGTGGCTCCACCACTCCTGCAAAAATCAGAAGCTACTCTTTTTATACCTCTTATATTTATAGAAGCATCTATCATATTTCTTCTACATCTTGCTTCACAAGGATGCTCACATATATATCCACAAGTAGTAGGAAGTGGATTATCTTTTCTAATAAGTCTAATAGCATCAGCATATCTTTTTCTCTTTACCAAAGCTATGTATCCCGGTATATCTATACCCGCAGGACAAAAGAGATACACAAGGAACAGGTTGAGTATTTAGACAAAGTACAACGTCCACTTTTTATATGCTCTTCATAATCATCTCTACAATATTTTTACACTTTTATATACCATCAATGCGCTTCATAGCCTATAGCACAGTCTGCAGTCTCATATATGGATTTTGCTGTTTCTTCTATGACATCTATAGAAGAAATATCAGCTGTTCCTCTTAAAACATCAGTTATAAGATGCTTTAATTGTAATAAACCAACTCTACATGGTACACATTTTCACATGTCTGAGCATGGCACATTTCTATAAAAGCTCTGGTAGTATCAACAGGGCATATACCTGAAGAGCTGAACCTATCCTTCTCTTTCAGATCCTCATATATATCTTCAACAATAAGTTGTGAGTTACTACTGGAATGTAGCTCCAATCTGCTCATATCGAAAATCCCCTCTATTTCTTAATTTATTACGTTTATTGTATATTATATATAATATATAAGCAATATTAGTTTATTTTTGACAATTATGTCTTTTTATACTAAAAAGCTATGAAATAGCCTGCTTTTTAGGAGCTTATACCTAAAACAGGCTATTATTTTGAATCATTTCTTACAATTTCTAGATACATTAAGTCATTAGTAAAATATTTATCAAACATTCTTTTAAGTCAATATATACAATTTATATCTTTAATTTTTTTATGCAAATCGCCTAATTACATATCTTCTAACTCTAGTATATATTATTATAAAGCAATAATATTATTATTGATGTAAGACTTATATAAACTCCCAGTTTAAAAACCTAAAGGTTCATATCTCATACTTATAGTATGTTCACCCTTGGTAAGTGGGATAGATATAAAAGCTCCCAGATACTTATTTTGCAGTTACAGGATAGGAGTCAACATATATCTTCCAAGATTTATCATAAGGTATACTCAAAAATAGATTTCCACTTTCTTTTACATTTATATCTGCTTCTATATGTCCGGCTTCATAAAGCTTAATATTTGCTACATTTGCACTAAAGCTTTATCATATATATTATTTAATACACTATAATCAAATCTAACGACCTTTATAGGAACCTTGTTTTTACTTTCATTACTAAAGCTAACTTTGGTTTCATTTTTCTAAATATCCAAGATCTAATAAATATTTTCTCCCAAATTTTCATAACTTTTACGCCCTACTCCTCTATATCAATATTTATTTCATTAATAAAGTATCAGTAACATAAAGCAAAATATTGTCCTCTTTGTTCCGCTATAAAATCGGTATTCCCTTTTTCAAAAATCCAAACTAATATTTTTAATATATCTTCTCCAACTAACAAATTTGATAAGTCATTTTGTCTTTCTATTGGATTTGCTAACTTTCTATTCAATTAGCATCTATATCAAAGGTATCCATAAAAAGCTAAAGGTAAGATATAAGGATTTGCATATATATATGTATTATTCGAATCTGCTATACTACTTAAATACGGATTTTCTGTTCTTCATTGTAAATACCATATTTTACAGCAAATAAAGTATCAAATAAAAGGTGTTTGTCCTGTTATAGAATAAGCGTTTGTTGAACTTTCATTTCCTATTTCTTTAAATAAATTACTCATATCCAGCGTAAGCAGATAGATGAAAATATAGATACACTATTAAAATTTATAAAAGCACCATCATCATAGTTTTCTTTCTACTCCTCATATCTATAGAATGGATCATTTTATTTTTCTTTATTAGTAATCTTGTATCTTCAACATTTTTCTATACTGTTTTTCTTGAACTTGTACTTATACTGGTTATAGCAGTATTTAAGCATAATTCTATACAAAAGTATACTTATCAAGAAAATATACAATAAATTTTATTAAACTTCTTCTTGTATAGAAGCAATAAACTCGTATACAAGCTTACAAAAAGTTATCGCTACATAATATACATAAAATTCTATTTCCTGCTCAGTACCTATAATTTTTGACAACTTAATATAAAAATATTGCAAAAATAAAACTCAAGCTTATATCTTTTTCCTATACTGGCTATATTTTTGAAACACTCTAAAACACATATATAAAATAATAAAAATATAAATAAAAGCTATTTCTAGCCGGTGAGGAGTTTGGAAAAATGAAAACCATGCCAAATATAATTAAATAAGTTTATCGAAAAACTCAATATTAATATGAAAGATAACAAAGTATAACTTATCTTTTTCTTTTAATTTTATATTTTTACATCTGTAGTATAAAAGGTAATAATATAAATACAAAACTTCCCATATATATATTAGGATAATGTTCAAAGAGCTTGATGTGTTTTTACTAAGGGCAAATGTCTTACCAAAATATCCACTATTGTAAAAATACATTTCTAATTTTTAGGGAAATCAAATCACCTGATGCTGTTGTTTTTAGAGCATATATTTGTGGTATTAAAAAGTATAGCTGATAACATAGCACCTAAAATTGAATATAATACAAATCTAAAAACTTACTCTAACAATTCTTTCAAAATTTATTTTTCTTTAATGTAGATAAAGTAGAAAAGTAATATACTATAAGAAAAGGCATATCATTATAGCCAAATAATAATTTACAATTATACCCAAACCTAGGAAAATACTATATTTTATTCCACTTCTGCATAACAAGTTCCTCAAAAGCCAAAATTATAAGCGGAAAAAGAATAAGTGTATCCATCCATAATATTCCATGAATAGGCACATACAAAACCGGAAAGTGCATAAAACATAGCAAAAAGAATAACATATATTATTTTTCTTGAATGTTTGCTAAGGTAATAACAAAAAGCCAGGCGGAGAAACCAATTTTTAATATAACTAAATATGAAGAAAATTCTATAACATACTTTTCCGGAACCAATATCAGAAATATATTTAAAGGGCTGGCAAGATAATATGCATATATCGATAAAGAAATTAGTTCCCATCCCCTATATGATTAGTGTAAAATAGACTTTCTCCTCTATGTAATTTATATAAAAGTTCTGACATAAAGGGTACATATTGATGATACATATCAGTTCTCATAAAACTTTTCATCACCAAGGGATATATTCCTCTAACTATAAACAATAAAAGTGTTATAAAACAGGAAAGAAAAAGAATATGTATACATAATTTCGGTATCAAATTTATTATTTCTCATTTATATTATCCTCATTTACAATTGTATATTATTTGATCTATTATATCAGTTTATATCTTATAGTTGTATTTATAATTTTTATCTCTTATGCTTTACTCTTTATAGTTTAAGCTTAAATTTTATTATATCTTTATAATCCTAATTTTACTTAGTTTTAAAAATAAATAGCTTGCTGAAAATATAATTTAATATTACCACTAATATTGATAAAATCGCCTTGAAATAAACTCATTCAGTTTTAGTAAACTTATTAAAACATACATACCAGCTGAGGTTTATTACTAAGGTACTAAGCCTTAATGTACAAATAACACTAACTCCTAAATATATTTTTAATCTTTTTACTATCAAAAACAAAAAGCTTATTTGTTAGATAAAGCAAAAAGTACTGCTGCTGTCCATGAGATTATACTATTTATATTATAATTTACACCTAAGCCTGATAATATATAATAAACTATCCAGTCAACAACAGTTGTTAGTATTCCAAAAAATAATATATGCTATAAGCTCATACTTAAATCCTTTATTAAATAACTTCATAAAACTCCAAAAACTTTTTCTAAGATTATAACACAAAAAGCACCCTAGACCAAATTTTTTTAAATTTAATCTAGGTGCGGATATTCTACCTCCATAAAAACTCAAACCAAGTATACAAGACATACATAATAAGTACTATAGCTCATCCATAAGTAAATTTTTACTATCCTTGCTTCTTATATGCTTTACATCTGCAAAAACTTCAACTACTTCTACAAAATAATCCTATTAATAAAAAAAGAAAAGGACACTTAAATATCTAGAAGTAAATATATCATTACTTATAGCCATAAAAAGTATACTTTTTATTAATATTTTTCATACTAATACCTATAGCTTGAGAATAATCTCTATCCGTACTTATCAACTTTCCATTATTATATGATTTTATAAGCGAATGATAGCAATGTGTATAGTAACTATTATCATTATTTATTAATACTTCATATGTAGAAAACTATGACTTTCATCATTTCATATCCTCTTCATCTTTATACTCAAATCAATACCACACTTGATACTATCACTTAGTTTTAAAACATCGGTATCCCCACTTTCCCGTATATAAATATAGATTTCCCTACTCTTCTACGTTTTCCACTTTACTTGCTCTTGCTTCTATTTCTTTCTTTTGTATATCACTTGGGGCTTGTTCATATCTACTAAACTCATAAGAAAACTCCCCTATACCACCTGTCATAGATCTAAGGTCTGTACCATATCCAAAAAGTTCTGACATAGGAACTTCTGCTAGAATAAGTTGATAATTATTAAAACTTGCCTCCATACCCAGTACACGACCACGCCTTTTATTTAAGTCCCCATAATATCTCCTGTAAATTTATCAGAACTATAACTTTAACACTGGCTATAGGCTCTAGAAGTATAGGATTTGCTTTCATAAATCCCTCTTTAAAAGCAATACGTGCAGCAGACTTAAATGCAAGCTCAGAAGAATCTACAGGATGATAAGAACCATCTTGTAAAACAGCTTTAATACCTACTACAGGATAAGCAGCAAGCGGACCGGACTTACAAGCTTCTGCTATACCTTTTTCTACAGCAGGAAAATAGTTTTTTGGAACGGCACCACCAAAAACTGTTTCTTCAAATACATAAGATTTTTCTAAATCTCCTAAAGGTTCAAAGCTCATCTTTACGTCACCGAATTGACCATGACCACCGGATTGTTTTTATATCTACCTGCAACTTCTACCTTATTTCTTATAGTTTCTCTAAAAAGCAAACTTAGGTTTTAATAATTCTATATCTACCTTATATCTATTTTTAATTTTACTACGAACTATTTCTAATTGTTGCTCTCCTATACCATAAATCAAAGATTGTCTATTTTCATTATCTACAAAAATTTTAATAGTTAAATCCTCTTCCATTATCTTTGAAAGACCTATAGCTAATTTATCTTCATCTCACTTATTTATAGATTTATATCTCATATATGTATATGGTTTTGAAATCTTTGGCCTATGATACAATATAGGTGCCATCTTAGAAGCTAAGTATCACCTGTATCTGTTATATTTTAATTTAGCTAATGCACCGATATCGTCGACAACTAATTTAGGTAATTCTATTAAGTCTTTTCCCCTTAGTGTATATATTTTTCCTGTTTTCTCATCTTGCTCCTTTGAAACATTATAAATGTTTGTATCTGAATCTAACGTGCCTGTACATACTTTTACAAATGAATACTTACCTATAAAAGGATCTACCATAGTTTTCCATACTTTTACTGATAGAGTAACATTAGGATTTGCATTGGCTGTAAATGCTCTCCTGTACTAACATCTATTCCATCTTCCGTTCTAAAATCCGGTGATGGGAAATATTTGTCTATAGCTCTAAGTAAAGACTTAAATCCTGTACTTGAGTACCTGAACCCATTAAAACAGGATAAATTTGACACTTTGATACATTTTTCTCTTATAGCTGCATCTATTTCTTCAAAACTAAATTCATCGCCTGAAAAATATCTTTCCATATATTCTTCATTTGTTTCTACTATAGCTTCCATAAGAGATTCTCTAGCTATCTTTAGGTTTTGCTTTGAGAATAATCAGGGATTTCACATTCATCATAATCAGAAAATTTAGTATATCTTCTTCCTTTCATTTTTAACTACATTTACATAACCTACAAAATGTTCATTCTCTCTTATAGGTAAATGGAAAGGAGCTACTTTTTCTACCAAATTTAGCATCTAATTTTAATATTAATTCTCTATAACTAGCTTTATCATCATCCATATTTGTTACAAAAATAATCTAGGTAATCTATATTTTTCGCACAAGTTGAAGGCTTTTATAGTCCCTACTTCTATACCTGCCTTACAATTTATAACTATAATAGCCGCATCTGCTACACTTATAGCTTCTTCTACCTGACCCACAAAGTCAAAATATCCGGGGTATCTATAATATTAATTTTTATATCGGAGTCTTCTCCTTTAAATTCTATAGGTACTAGTGCTGATGATATGGAAAAACCACGTTTTTGCTCTTCTTTGTCAAAATCACTAAGAGTATTTCCCTGCTTCTATACTACCCATCTTTGAAATAGCACCTGTTACAAAACTAAGAGCTTCGAAACCATGGTTTTCCTACTCCACCATGCCCAAGTAAAACTACATTTCTAATTTGCTTACTCTCATAAACCTTCATTTAAAGTCCCTCCTTATTAAAAATCAAATATTTCTCCACGAAATATTATTATTTTTAGTATATTTTTATCCAATTTAAAGAACTTTTTCAAGATATTCTGATAATATTTAAAAATTATAATATTATACTCATCACTCCTCTTAATAATCTTATAAATATTGCTATAATTACATATAGAAAGTTTTTATGCTTATTACTAATTAAATTAGTATGTTTTAATCAAATCTATTTAATTAATATATTATTTTATTTACTATCTTAATATATAGATAATATCTATATATTATAAAAATTATTATTCTTTTTATCGCTTTTAATATTAATAAATTCAGTTATTTTTACCTCTTATTATATACTCAGAAAAACCATAAACTACATATCCGGAAGCTATCTAAAGGACATAACAAAAAGAAACTTCAGTAATATAAACTGAAGTTTCTTTTTAACTATTATTCTTTTTGATAGATAAAAATACTTGATCCAAAAGATACAAGTAATAATAATATCCATAAAATCATATTATTTTTATCATCTGTTTTAGGAACTTTTATTTATTATAACTTTTTGGAACCACAGGTGCTACTGTAGAAACACTTATATCCTCTGTAGACTTTATAGGCTCCTCGATTTTTAATACTATAGGAGTAGTTTCACTAGGTGACGGTGCCACGGTGTTGGTGCAACTGGTGTTGGTGCTGCGGTGTTGGTGCGGTACCACCTCAACTTTAGTATTTTACTGTATTATTTGTTACAACTCTTGGTATAACATTTCCACCACCTGAACTTCTAACAACATTTGAACTTCCACCACCACTTGTAGTGGAAACATTTGGTAGATAGTTTCTGTTATCTTATTTTCAGACACTTTAGCGTTATTATTATTGTTATTACTATTTGCATCTGTCTTTTCTATAGCAGTCGCATCTGTAGAAGAACTTGTTAATTTTCCGTTTTCTGTTTGTGTTACAAATACATTATCTCCATACTCTATATTAATTCCCTCTATAACAGGAACTGACCAAAGTACCATCTCCTGAAACTTCAGTAAATGCACTCATGGAATTTTTAAATGTAACCTGTATTGTAGCTCCCGCCTTACCTTTTCCGCTTATTGCAAGGTCTCCTTCTCTTACAGTTCCTACTACAGGATTTGGAGTAATTTCAGGAACAGTTCTTATAACAGTTATATCTAAGGTAAACTTTCCAACTTATTAGCTTCTGTTTGTGTTACACTTGTTACCTGACCTGCAGCAAGTTCTTCATTAATATCAGTACTCCAAGTTCCATTTCCATCAGCTTGAGTAACTATTTTAGTTCCACTAGGTGAGTCAATCTATCTCTGAAGCGGCAATACCTTTACCACTTATTTTTGTATCTCCCTCTTGTATAGGATTTACTGTAGTTCTGACTGAAACTTCTTGTTCTACTGCTTCATATTTTCGCATAATAAACCTTATCCTCTCTAATTATACGATTATATATTTCATCTAGTGGTACTACATTTTGTAGTCATATCTTCATACCAACCGACAAATCTATATCCGAGCTTAGCAGATACTGTAGGCATAGTAGCTTCTGTTAATCGTGTAGTATTTCCGTTAATATTAACTGTAACATAAGCTGAACTTTTGATTTCCTGCTGTCATAAGACCTTTAGAAGAATCACTGGCAAACTTAACTTGATGAATAGGATAGGTATACATAGCCTTTAAAACTATATCTCCTTTTGCAACTATTCTAATATATTTTCTTCTTTAAAAATACTATCGGCGTATTTTCTATATTCAGGATACTTTGTAAACATCTCCTCATCAAGCATCCAGCAAAAAGAATATCCATAAGCTATTTCTTCAGGACTTAAGTCAGGCTTTGGTAATACACTTATACTATCACTTAATCTATCAGTTGCAAAGCACACCTCTTATGGCATAAATGTTTCATTTCCATAAGTACCTGTAGCTATACCTCCGTTATAAAGAGGTAATTCCGGCTCTGATTTCTCAACATTTCCAAGGTATAGCTAAACTTACCTATATCGGTCTTTAACCTTACTGCATAAGGTTTTAAATATAGAAGCAAAATATATATCTGTATTTTCTTTTTGTATCATCTATAGTAATTTTTCACTACGTCTTGATGTCTGAAATGGTATATCAACATCCCATGATTTAGGGTATGTAATACCTTTTTCTCCACCTACCTTAGGGTAGAACCCTCATTTTCCACATTATTATTATCAGTTTCGCTACTTCTACATAATATTCTCCATTAGGGATATTAGTGAATTCATATTCTCCGGCCGCTCCTGTATTCATATTTGCAATTTCAGTCTCTGTAGCCGCATTCAATAATTTTTATATTTACATTGGCATAAGACACTAAACTCCTATATGAAACACTTATTGCTTGTCCATTGTTATACTGCCTTAAATTTTGCCTTAGGATAATAAAATAACTTACCACCAATTTTACCTGTTCCACCACCAACTTCCGCAGCTTTAGGAACTCTTATAAACACCACACCCTATCAAAATGACAAAGAGCCATTATAATAGTATATAGTGAAACTCTTCTTCTCCTAAAACTTATCCTCCATATTTTTATTTTACTTATAACACATCTATATATATATTACAAGTAAATATATAAAAGTTGTATACTACATTATTTTTATAAGCTTGATTTTTATATATCACAGTGAGCCATATATTTTTGACTCACTATGATATAAACTAATTTTTCGGTCTATCTTATTCTTTTCTCTTTCTTCTTTTTCTTTGTACATCCTTATTTTTATAAGAACAAGAACTACAAAAGAATAGACCTCTACAATTAATATTCCTACATAAAAGTATAGAATTTGAGTATCACCTGTCTTAGGTATAAGCAGGTTGATTTTTTTAATTATTTTTCTGCTACACTAGGAGTAGATACATTAGTAGTAGATATATTAATAGTAGATGGCGTGTAATCTCATTAGGAATAGTATTTATCTTTGTTATTCTTCTTAACGAATCTTTATTAGATGTGGTACATTACTTCTATATTTTTCTTTTAATATATTTACTATCTCATAAGTATCTTCATCTTTCTTTTCTATTTCTGTATTAAAAGTATCATCTCCGACTTCCAGCTCTTCTATAGCGTATATTATAGGAGTAACTCCATCAGACTTATACTTAGGTAAATCTTTAAATATAGCTTCGTATCTTCCCTTTTTTCATCTTTCTCAATTTCTAGTATATCCAATTTTTATTTTTCTTATTATCACTATTTATTTCAAATAATATAGCATGAACTTTAGTTATATTTTTTTAATTCTTCTTCGCTATAATTCTCTAGTCCTTTCCATTTTTCTACTTTTATATTTCTTTTTCTATAATATTTTTTAGGCTCTGCATAAATAGTATCTCTATCCATATTTTTCAAGCTTTATGTAATCTGACGGAACTACATATCCTCTTACAGGTTCTTCTTTTATATAATACTCTAATAATTTTTCTCCACTATCATCTGTCTTTGATAAGTCATTAATTACAGTGGTATAAGCATTATCTTTATTTAATATAAACTTATCTGTAGTTTCGGTGTCTGTTATACCCGACTACCTATAATCTTTTCCATCTCTTACAAGAGATACAAGATTATATTTTTCTCCGCTCTTAACATATAAACTAAAAAGTAGCAGAAGGTCTTGTATACTCATCTTCTTTTATTATCCCAAAAGTTTCTTTATTATAGCTTTTCTATACTTTTTCTATTAGTTAATATTACAGATGTTTTATCCTCGCCAACCTCGTACTTATCCTCGTTAAATTCATACCCTGCTCTATTACCAAGCTCTTCGAAAGCATATCTAACTACGTTTCTACCATCAATATGATATTTAGCTAGATTACTAAATTCATATTTCCAGTCTATATCTTTACCAGAGCTTATAGTATCTCCTACCTGCTTCATATCATTAACATTATCTTTATCCAATAACTTAAATTCAAGTTTTGGTGCAGTAGGTTTATCTATACCCTATCCATCTTTTTTCTACATTAAGTTTTATTGACCTAGGTTTCTCTATAAAACTTAACAAAGTATATCCCTCAGCAGTTGAGGATCTAACTACATCGCTTTGCTCATATCCATCAAACGTAGTTATATCTCCTATGGAGTATTTAATCTCAGTTATACCATCTTCCTTAAACTTAGGTAAATCCTCATATACCGTTACCCACTTAGAAGTTCTATCAGCCATGCTGAAACAGTCCGATAATACTTGATTTCTTCTTGATAAGAGTTTTTACATCATTCAACTTTATAGGATGTGTACTATCTGTTATATCATATAAATCAACATTTATTTTAGGTAAATCAACTAAAGATTCATTTTTATATATATCCAGTCCCTCATATGTCTGCTCCACATATACTTTAGTAGTAATTAAAAGTATTCTCTATTTTAGCTTTTAATATAGTTTTACCCTAATAATGTCCTTTCTTCTTTCAAAGAATATTTCCATTAGGTACATTATATCCGGATGCAGCCAACTCTTTTACATAATACTTAATGAGAGTTCTTCCATCTTTGTATATTTAGGTACCTTTGTCTTTAGTTTCCAAGCATCCTCAGCTTTTAAGCTCTATATTAGTATATCCCTCTACTTCTACAAGATCGTCTATACCGTTATCAGTCTCATCTTTTTAATAAGCTTACCCTTATATTAGGACGCTTATACTTACTTTTATCATCTTTCCAAACTTTTTGTATCTCCAAGTCTTGTTGTACTCTTTCATTGGCAGCTTCTATACTCCATGTTCCAAAAGGTGCATCCATACTAGGTTTGTCATCAAATTCAGACTTCACTAAAATGATAAGCTTCTGAATTAGAGGTCTCTGCACTAGTATTTAATAAGGGTTTTTCCATCTTCCTTATATTTTGGTAAGTTCTCAAGCTTAATAGTATAGGCATTATCTTTATTTAAAATTAAGCCGCTTTTTACTTCTATATGTTTAGATTTATCACTGTGATCTTTAGTAGTATCAGCCGTTATATCCAGCAAGTTCAAGCTTATTTGAGGTCTGTCCTTTTCATCTACATCTATCCACTTTTTAGATATATTTATATCAACTGTTTTATAGGTATTTGTAACATTAAATACAATATTTGAATTATTGGAATCTACCTTTTCTTCTTGAACTATTTTCAGTATCATAACCTTTAACAGCTTCCTCTTCAATAGTATAAATATACTTAGTATTACCCTCTATATTATACATAGGTAGATTTTTAAAATGTATGTAGTGTATTCTCCCTCAGTATTTGCTAACAATATTTTGAGTCTTTATAACTTTTACCATTTTGTAAAAGTTTTTACTTCCACAGAATCTTCGTTTTTAATTCCCAAATTTTGTTCACTATAACATCTAGATTTTTAGCCGTATTTGTTATATTAAACTTAATTCCGTTATCAATATCTTCCGTTCCTACTTCAGTTTCATAACCATCAAGTTTTTCGCTTTCTTCTACAGAATATTTTATCTTTCTACCATCCAAATAGTATTTAGGTAAATCTGTAAAACTTAAACTCCATAAATTTGCATCAATCTTATCTTTAATTAGCAGGCTCATCACTTTTTATTAGTTTTTGTTGCTGAATCTGTAACATCATATAGATTAATATGAACTTGAGGGATATTTTCTGTGTTCCATACTTTTCAAGACCTATCCAATGCTTTTCTACATTTACAGTCAACTTTTTCTTGCATATTCTTTATAGTGGCTGCCAACTCCTTATTATCATTTAGCTCCAACTTGATAATTTTTGAAATAGAGCTTAAATCTACTACAGTATCCTCAGTTACATAATATGATATAGCTTTTGCTCCATCGTTAGTATATCTAGGCAAATTCTCTATAATCTTTTTATAATTATTATCTTTATTTTAAGACTATATTTCCTACCTCTGTTTCAGTATTTCCTGATATAGTATTGTGTAGTGTTTTTATTATCAATATCATCATCTGTAACAGCCCATAAATGTAAAAATTAACTTCAGGTTTTTCAGCGTTTGCATCTTCATAAAAATCCCTCAGCTAATTCCCAAATTTTACTCAAGTTAGCCTTAACAGTCTTACGACTATTTATCAGATTAAAACTTATCAAGCTCTTTCCTGTGTCTAACTCGGTACTTTCTCCACTTATAAGACCACCTTTATTAATAAGTCCTGAGAATCCGTACTCAAATCATAGATATCTTTGTCAGTAACTTCAACTACAGCATACTTAATTTTTAGTTAATCCATCAACTTTATATTTAGGTAAATCATTTATATTAACTGTAGCATTACCGGCATTTAAAGAAATATTTGTCTTTATATCTATGCACTCGTCTCATCACTATGATCTCTAGTCATATCATCTGTATAATCAACTAATTTTACCTTAATTTCAGGTGCAAGATCAGGAGCTATACGCTTTCAAGTCTTATTTATTTTTATATCTGTTGTCTCCAATTTATTGGTAAGATTTACATTTATATCTTCAGATATATTTGCGTCTTCTTTATAAGTATTATAAGCAATATCACTATCTCAAAGAGATTAATATTATCACCTATTCTCATAGAAACACTAGTTTTTGTATCCTACAGCATCTCTATATCCTTCAGGATGTTCATCATCATAATATGTTTCCTTAAAGACATATTTTATTGCCTTTGCATTAATCTCCTGGGTCTGATACAGTATATGAATAACTTGGTATTTTTAGTAAATTCAGCTATATATCATCAAAGGTTTTACCTTCCTCTACTACTTGTTTAACACTAAGTTCTTTACTTTCAATAGGTTTTAGTCATATCTTCACTATCAAAAATACTTACACTTATTCTGGGAACGTCTGTATTATTTACACCTTCCCATTTCTTTCACATTTATATTTCTGGTAATGGCTTCATTTTATAGTAATATTTTTATTAGCCTCATCATAAGTATAACTTGCGGGACTTACAGGTTTAAATCCTGCTATATTACCTACTTCCTCAACTCTATATACTATATTTTCTCCTAAATGTCTTAGTTCCAAATCTTTATATATATGTTTGCCAACTAATTTTTACCTGTAGCATCATCTTGTCTTGCATCTAAGAACTCATGTTTACCTAAATCTTCTGTACATCTGTAGCTGATGGTAATACACTTCCTTGTTTTTACTTTTTAATGCTACTTCTACCTTAGCTTTTTGATAATATTTCCTCTTTCTTAGTTTCATCTATTTTTCCAAAATCCCAAACCTTGGTAACCCCTATAGCAGTGGTATTTTTAGCAGTATTAGTTATTGTAAATCCAAATTCAGGTGTTCCGGTTGTGATACTATTATAATCATATTCCTTGTCTAAACTACCTGTATATTCAGCATCTACACTTTTCTCCTTCTCTAACTTCAACTTCTACAGGCTTAAAAATAATAGATATTTCCATTAGAATCAGCCATATCAATATTTTTCATATTTTACAGTCCAATTGTTAGTAGGGCTGAGGTAATAATACCTATTATCTGTAAGATTTTTTAACAATTACAGGTTCTCCATTGTCTAAGTTTACCTTACTTCTAGATCTAAACTAATTTAATTTTTACACTTTTCTCAGAACCTTTATCCCACTTTTTCGTAACACTTATATTTACAAGTCTTGCATTTAGTACCTTTTCTTTACTATAGGTCCATCATCGTCTACACCTTTAGTTGCACGAAGCTTAACTTCTATATCATCATTTTCTGTGAGTTTTTATATCCTTTAGGGGCATCTGCTCTCTTAAAACATAATCTCCAAAAAGCAAGCTTTGAAAAATAAGCTATACCATCTGCACGGTTACTATACTCTTATATACTTTAGTAAAAATCTGCACTGTCTTTAGAACCCTTATAAAGATTAAAAGTAACTCCTTCTAGATTTTCTTTGCAACACTATCATACTTCGATATAAGATTTCTCCCTTTATACTATCGTTATTTATAGAAACTATAACTTCCATTGAATCCTAATTTGCCTATTTCATCACTTAACTTAAATGTCTTATAGCCTCCATTTATACGATAACCCTCTGCGGCTACAGTCTCAAATATCCCATATTGCGTATTGAAGTCAAACTTATAATCACCAAAATTAATATTTCATCTTCATCACTAATAGTTGTTTCATTAGGTTTAGAACTGTCAACGGCTATAGGATTTCCAACTTTACTCCATTTTCCATTTTATACAGTTCAAACTTTGTACCCTCAATAGGCTGATATACTGTCAAAACCATCTCCTATAATCCTATATTTTTAAATTAGGATTATCTTTCTTTTGCTATTTATATAAATTTTAGCTGAGATAAAGAATATTCTTAAATCCTCTATATCACTACCTTTGATACCTACTATCTTAGTAGATGTATTCAAAAGCTCTTTATTTATTATTATATATAATATTTTCACCTGTTTTATCATACTCTTTATTGTTATTTTCAGGCCATCTTTAGGGAATATACACATCTATAGGTTTACTTTCAAGAACATAACCGCTAGGAGCTTCCAACTCTTTTACTTGATAATTACCCGGAAGAAGATTTTCAAAAATAGCAGTACCGTCTTCACCTGTTGTCTTGGCCTCTCAACTTGCTCTAAGGATACGTGATTACTTATCTCTTCTGTCCCAGAATCTAATTCAAGTCTATATATATGGCTAATTTAGCTCGGATAAAACTTTATTGGTATTATTCTTATCAAGTTTTTACTATTACTCTACCTCTAATTTCTTTTTGTCATATTAGGGTATATTTACGCATATTGCTTAAATCTTGTACTGGTACCATCAGCTTTTATAGCCATCAATTTGCCATCATGAGTGATTTTAAACTTATATTGATTTGTATTATGCTTATACAAATTCTTATTTGTATTTCTTTTGTTCTGCTACGGAGCCTCCGTAACTGTATATACAACTTCAGTTTTTAGATTTTCACAAAATACATTACCGTTATTATCTGTATATCCTGTTTCTATTACTTCAGTCATCTCCTAAAAACTCTAAATTTATACCCTTCCAGTTTTTCTTTTGAAAATCCGTTAAAAAGTATCCCAGTTCTCAGGATTTAATAAATTCTCATCATTAACTGCTATTTTTCTAAGTAAAACTCTGAATTTATCATTAACAACAATTTTTCTCAAAATTTCTGTTTTTCATTAATATTAACACTATCAACACTTACTACTTGATACCTGTTAGCAGCACTTGAAGATATTTCTTCTATAGAATAAATACCTTCAGATAAATTATCAACAAACGCAATTCCATCTATATTTGTTGCAACTCTGATATCTACCTCTCTATTGGTTGTACTACGTCCTCTAATATTAAATTCACATTAGATAAAGGTGTAACATTATCTCGTGCTACCTTTTTAATCGTTAGACTTCCTTTTTATATTTTTATATTCATAAAAAGCAGCTTTACTATCAGCATCACTTATCTCTATAGCATAGCCATTATCTTTTACTTTCTCAAAGTCACGTTTACCCTTTTCTATAGTTCTATTACTTTTTTATATAGCCTTCCAGAGCTTGTATTTCACTTATTATATAGTTCTTATTAACTAATAATCCATTAAAACTTACATTTCCCTCACTGTCAGAATAAGCCACTTTAATTATTTCATTAGGGTTTTCCTTATCAACTATTTTAAAAGCTGCTCCTTCTAATCCTCTTGCCTGACTATCATCTGATTAATTGACCATCTTAGCAAATTTTTGAAACTTATACTACCGTCAGGGGTTTCCATATAATTAATTAACTCTATTCAACTCAACAAAATCTACTATAAGTATCCGGAGCATCATATTTTAGAATCTGAAAACAAAAAGAATCTACAGCTTTCTTTCCTGTAGCAGTATCATCTAATCCTGTGAGATGAGGCTACCATAGATATAATTACTTCTATAGTATGTCCATGTGAAAAACTAATCGGCCTTTGCCTTTAAGTCTGATCATTTTAGTATTATCAGTCGCCGTACTTTCCCATATTATAGAAGGATCATTTACTACGTCATCCATTGTTTTATTTCCTGACAATAATTCCTTTGCAGTCTTATCCCCATTATAAAATTCCAACTCATATCCATCAGGTGCCTTAGCTCGCTCAATCTGGAAGTATCTACTTTTGACTCCTTCAAATTGGTTCCTCTAAGTCCTTCTTTATTTAACATATAGTCATCTTTACTTGGCAATACGTTAATTATATCCATACCCATATAAGAACGAATTTCACTACTTCTATCATAATTTGTTAAAGTCATCTTATAATCAAATTTTTCTTCGTTCTTTGTAGGAATACTTTCTTGCCAAAGTCTATCTGTAAGATTTCTAATATAAAGGCCTCCAAACCAAAAGATGAACTTGGAACAACCTTTATACCTGCTTCCAGCATGGGCATATTCATTCTTATTATTATCTAATTCTACTCCCTTAGGATCTACTTTTTCTTCCTTCAATTTTAGCTAGGATTCATAAATTCTACGTTATCATTACTACATGTAGCATATATTTTATTAGTTATCCTAGAAAGAAAAAGTCTCGCCTACATATCTTGTTTTTATACTTGCAATATTAATCAGATTACCCTTATACAAGGATAAATCAAATTTAGAAACCTTGAATTTTATAGCTCTATGTTTAACATTCACACGTTTTCTAATACTTCATACTCAGGTATTATTTCAAAACTACCCTGATTTTTAATAAATTCTTGGCTTAGTAATATGTCATTTCTACTTATGCTTATAGGATCAGGCACTACATCTATAAGTTCAAAATCATTTATAATTAGACCTTTTCTATCAGATTTATCAGCATCTAAATACGCATCTAAATATATGATAAGCTCCCCTTTGTCCTTCAAGAACCACTTCTCCTGTATCATCAGATGGATAAATAGGATAACTTGATGGATTTTTCCAAATTATATAAGGTCTTTTTATACCAAAAATTCATCTTATATTTTTAACGCTAACTTTTTGCAACAGTATCTATAATACTATTTTCTATCTATACCCTCATACTTTTTCTTCACTTTCCCTTGTTCGCTTGAGCAAGGGTACTATCTTTCAAATATATTACCTATAAATAAAAGCATGATTTTCCAGTATTTCGGATGCTCCCGTAGTAAAGCAAAAACATCGTCAGGATTTTTACTCTTGTATGAATTATAAATTTGATATCTTTATTAAATGCTTTCTCTTCTGTATTCAGTAAATCTATTTTTATATAATCTACATCAAAATCTCCAAAAAAACTATAGATTTGCTTTTTATCTATAAAGCGCCTGTTTTTCAAATATAGCGCATCAACAGTAGGATTTATCTTATTACCTTGTTTCTTATATCCCCTTATGCTTACACTACTATTATCCAATTCTTTAGAACTACCAGCAAATTCAAGTCCTGTATACTTAAGTCTTTGATCTAAACCATAATCTATAATAGATATATCTTTTATAATCAGTTTGTTCATTAGTTGCATATATCCAATTCATAATCTATATCTTTTTCCTATCTTCTGAAGTATCATAAGATATGAGTCATTACTTGAACCCCTAGGCTTTCCTACAGATATCTTTCCTACACGTATATCCTTACCATTATACTCCAGCTTTTTATCACCAAGGGATATTTTTTTATCAGCAGAGGATATATATTTAAAGTATCAACTCTTTGATACCTACCCACTAGCAACTATAAAGCTATACTCATTAGCATCCTAAAATCTCTACTTGGCACAAGTGTCATATAAGATGTATTTGTTATCTCTTGTCGCTCAGCTAAATCAGGAAATTTTAATTTCAATTTAGGTATACTAGCATTTTAAACTTGATGACTCTCTCATAGGATATGGTAGTATTTTTATCTAAAATCACCCTTTTACCATCTTCTGATAACTTCCAATCAGGATTAAGATTTTCATCAAAATATTGCTGTTCTCTCTTCTTCCTCACCACGTTCATTTACAACTTTATATTTAGGAGTATAGTATCTATATGTATAGCACTAATATTGTATTTTTATATCATCTACAGTATAATAAAAATTCTCCCGCTCTAGGGGTTCTTGGCTATTTTTATGCTCTTGCTCTACCTACGAGTTCTCCCATATTTCTAGGTCCGTCATCATAATCTTTTTTTGAACCATAATATCCCGAAGATTATTAGGATAATTAACCTTAAAACTTGGTGTACCAAGATATTTGATTCGTAGTCTCAAGTCCTCAGATTCTGAGATTATCTGCTCTTCACCATTATCATTTTCTGAAATTAAAAGTCATCTTTAAATTTACTACTGCATTATCCGGTGTTACATTTGACTTAAACCTATATGCGATAGATGAATTTAGCGCTTTTTGCTGTTCAAGTTCTTTTTAACTTTTATTTCTAAACCTGTATCTGTAGCTTTCCATGAATTTTTCATCATACCACTGTGAACTTGCATCACTGTTACTTATAACTATAGATTTCGGATCTATATATGGATTATCAAAGCTTATCTTTATCTTACCATTTTATATTCTTCTTTACTTCCGTTATATCAAATCTCGTAAGCATTTGAGGCATAGGTTGATTATACTCTCGGTGGTTTGATACTCTTTTTCAGGTATCAAGTTTGTACTATCTGCCCGACCCATACAATACCATATTTAAGAACAGGACCATTGGTTAATTCTTTTTCTATTTTCTTATAAGTAGAGGTTATTTCTCTGTCAGTTCTAGCACCTTCCGCTTCATAAGGAAGTTCTATAGTATTTCTACCTTTTACTATATTACCATTTTGATCTGTAGAACTAACTAATATATATCCCGAAACATCAGGAGCTTCATAAGTCTTATTTTCCTTAAACTGGCCTGCTAGCTAATACCTATCTTTTCCTCATATATGTGATTCTCTATAATCCATCAAGTCCAGGTCTTCCATCAAGACCGTCAAGCTTATTCCCATCATCAAGTCTATAGTTAATTTTCACAGAACTTGGTTATAACCGCTGTTCTATACTTTGTCTGTATAGAGTACTACCCAAGTTATATGTAGTAGTCTTAAAAGCTTTCCTTATATCTCCTTATATTACTTCTATCCAAAGTTCCATCCGCTCTAGGCTCATTCTGTAAATATTATAGCTGCAGGCTCTATAGTTGATTTATCTTTTCCATTATATATATAACTAAATGTATTATCACCAAATTCATTATAATAATCCCTCTAATATTAGCATTTTTGACTAAAGACCATATAATCGGATTACTCCTATTAGAGCTATACTCATCAAAAATAAATTGCTCGGATCCTTTAAAATATTTTAATTTAGGTAAATCAAGTTCTATTATAGGGTTATTTTTAAATGCTTTATCTTCAATCCATTCAAGACTCGAAATGTATCTTTTGTTATTTTGCTTATCTTATTAGCTTCAAAAAGCCTGAGTAGCTTCAACTCTTAACTTAGAACATTAATCTCACTTATCTCATTATTAGAAAATCCTTCATTTTCAACTTCTATTAAGCTAGACGCATTTATCTTCTGTTTTATTTTGTAGATGAACTATCAGCTACTATTTCTAATAAGGGAATATCTAGGGATTCTATACCAAAAAGTATTAAAAAGCATAATCTCCTACCATTTTTAGTTTTGGCAAATTAAGATTATCAACTCCTCTATTAGAATAGTTCATATTAAACAGTACATTTCTGCTCTCTCAAGCTCAGGCATTTCTAAGTTTTTCTATATTATTTGAAGAAAAACCATATTTTTCTACAACCTTAACTTATTGGCTATAATACTTCTCATTGAAGTATTTTGCAAATACACTCCCCTACTCTTTTAGCTCTATCAGGTAACTTGAGGTTCGAAATTATTTGCTATAAACTTAGCCTTACCCTTTGTTGAAAAACCTAAAACTTTAGAACTATCTATAGCATCCCAAATAAATCATCATCTTCATATTATTGACCTGCTATAGCCACAGAAAGGATTTATAATATAATTCTCATTACTTGGAATATCAGATTATTTGTAAATATAGGTATAAAAATAATTTAAAGATTTTTAATCGGATTATACTTTGGTACTCCATCATAATTAATTCACCCCCATTAAAAAAATACATTTATTACCTATTTTTACTTATATTAGGTAATGTAGCTCTTACTATTTTTATTCTTTTCAAAAGCACCTTCCTCTAAACTTGTAACTTCAGGTAAATTTAATTCTTCTAAATTATTTCTTTCAAAAGCACTCTTTCCTATAACAGTAACTTTAGGCAAATTTATATTTTTATACTATTAAAAAGGAATGCATCTTTATCTATCCTAGTATAACTGAGTAGGTCTAGATCTTTTATATTATTAAAAGCAAAAGCAGAATCTTCTATAATAGTAGCTTTAGATAATTTTATTTTTCTCCAATATTCCTATACTATAGAACATACGATCTTGTATCTTGTTTGGTTTGGGAAATTTGCTTTTCTTGATCTATATATTTGTGCTAGTATCCAAATATATAAGAACCCTAGTATAAAGATAATTTGGGAGGTATATACCATCCGGAAATTCGGATCTGAACCTATTTTCGTACCACTAAAGACAAAATTTCCATCTATTGAAGTTAACTCAGGGGCTATTAGCTAAACTTGTTCCAGAAAAAGCATAAGAATCTATATTTGTAACTTTAGAAAAATCAAATTCTTCCAGTTTTGAATCATTATGAAAAGCACTTTTCTTCAATAATTTTTACACCTGTAATATTAACCCTACGCAAAAGCAGTATTATCTCGAAAAGCACTGTCTTTAATAGTCTTTATACCATCTTCAAATGACTCTACATATAAAATCCTTGTCTTTAAAAGAATTTGCAGCTATCGCAACTATGGTATCTCCGGTATTTGGATTAATAGAGGTAATACTACTTCTTTATTAGTCTTTAACTTTTTCTAATCCCTGAGCAGAAAAACACATACCATACTTGTATCTCTATAGCTTATTCCCGAATCTCCTCCATATATAAAGTCTCCAAGTACCCAGTTTTTCCTAAAGAAATTCTCTCATATCAGTACCTACAGGAACCTTTAAACTCAAATATTTTGTTTGCCCTGTAGTTGTATCCAATAAACTATATAAAATCTCATGAATTACTCCGGAAGTTGATACATCTACATTATTAGGTTTATTTCTACTTGTGCACTAAATCATTCCCCTGCTCATCTCTAGCTTCTATAAAACTACGCAACTTTTCTTCTACATTGGGACTCGTTTTACAGCTAAAATAGACACTACTTTAGATTTTTCTCACTAAACTTATTTCATTAAGTTTCTTCGTATAATATACATTTAACACGAAAGGAGTCTCATTAGGGTGTAAACTCAATACTTTCTATGTTTTCTCCATTATCAGTATATAACTTATAACCTGCTAAAAGTTGAGGTGGTTATCTTTGTAAACTTCCCTTTACATATACATTATTAGGTGAAGATAAGTCATCACCCACTGTTATACTATCTAAAATCTCCTTATTAGTTTCTTTATCTATAAATTTTATTTGCACCTTGATCGGATTTACTAACGTATCCGAAAGCATTATCTGCACTCTGAATAGTAGGTATAGCTTTATCTGCACTCATTTTGATTATTATCACTGCTTACTCTATATATTTCTTATTGTCAGCAAATATATTTTCCCCACTCTTTCAAGGGTCGTAGGGAAAAATTCCTCACTGATATCATTATTCTTGAGATGCGTTATTTTCCTATTTCAACTAGCTCAGCACCTAAAGTCAAGTGCAGTTTATGCTGTATTTATAAAGCTTTCTGCACGACTTTTTATATTTTTCAAATTTACATTACTAAGTTTATTATCTCTAAAAAGCACTTTCCAGCTATTTCTTTCAAGCTATCAGGAAGTCTATATTTTCAATATTATTACCCGCAAAAGCATAAGCTCCTATTTCTACCCAAATTTGAGCCTAATACAACTTCTCTTAAATTCTTAAAATAAAAGTGCTCTATCCTTTATTTTTGTAATCTCTAATCCATCAAAATGTAGCAGGAATCTCAGAGTCTATCACTAGAAAAGGTATCTTTAAGACCTGTTATAACAGCCTTTCCATCTTCTACTATATACTCAATCTCCAAAAATTTCTAAGATCTGAAAGTTTGTATTTTTCCGTTTCTTCACTTAATATGCTAATATCGAAGATTGTATCATCTTCTTCTAAATTCAGTCGCAACAGATGGTGTGCAACTCCACCACCAAATATGGTCGGTATATGTGTGCTGCAAAAATCATACTTATTATCAGCATGATTACGCACATCCTATCTATAATCTTTTATCTTTCTACCTTTTCAAACCCAAACATAATTACCTCTATTACTCTATATTTACACTATCCCATAATAATATTTACATAGAATACATCATTTTTATATATTTATGCAGTTTATAGCTTTTATGGTTTATAGACTATATTTATAACTCTAACTATTAATATTTTTATAATCGACCTTTGCTCTGGCTAAGTTACTAAACTAAGATATCAAAAATAGATATTTGATTGCTCTTTGGTAAATTACTCCAGTAAAGTTTTAAACTATCCAGTAATTCACAAGTAGATTTACCGACCTTTGCTCTGGACATAAAATCTTCTTTGGACATAAATCTTCCTTGTTTTTGCCGCTTGCTCTATAGAAGCTGCCGCTATTTCTCCCAAACCATCTATACTGGCAAGACTAGGCATTATTCTTTTTGTCAGCTGTTTATAATAAACTTATCAGCTTTCGCCGATATAAATATCAGCGAACGAAAACTCAAAACCTCTAGCGTACATCTCTTGAACTATTCTCATATCTCTCAATGTATCAGCGTCCTTGGCTGTCGTATTACCTTCATTTTTCAGTCCTAAGCAGTTCTTTATAACGTGATTCAAGTCTTTGCTTTCCATCACACATACTCGCATAAGAAAGGCATGAAGCTCTTATATGTAAAAATGCAGTATAATATTCTAAAGGATAATTAATCTTACAATATGCAATACGCCATGCCATCATTAACATAAGCCGCAGCATGTGCTTTAGGAACATATACTTAATCTTTTGACAAGACCATATATACCAATCAGGAACACCCTTTTCTTTCATATCAGCAATATTTTCATCTGAAAGACCTTTTCCCTTACGTACAGACTCCATTATCTTAAAAGCTTTTCCCTCTTCCAGACCTTTATCAATTAAATAAATCATAATATCATCTCTAGTACAGATGGCAGTTCTAATAGTTGCCTTTCCATCCTTGGATAGAGTGTTTGTGCATTACCGAGCCAAACATCAGTACCATGAGATAGACCTGAAATACGAACAAGATCAGATAAACCCTCCGGCACAGCGTCTATAGCATTTGCATAGCAAAATCAGTACCAAACTCCGAACTCCTAAAAGCTCCCCAAAGGACAACCCATCAAATCTTCAGACTTAAGTCCCAAAGCTTCTGTACTTTGAAATAAACTCATGGTTTTACAGTCCAAAGGTATATCCTTTACCGGATCTATACCTGTGAGATCTGATAACATTCTTATCATCGTAGGATCCATATGTCCAAGTATGTCTAATTTAAGTAAGTTATGATCAATGCATGGCTAATCAAAATGGTAGTAGATTTATATCTGTTGTCATATCATTAGCAGGTCTCTGCACAGGAGTAAAAGCTATATATTTCTTCTCCGTGTGGTAAAACTATTATTCCCCCCGGATGCTGACCTGTTGTTCTTTTAACACCGACACAGCCTGTTGTTATTCTTTCAATTTCACATCTTCTTTTTCTTTGACCATGTTCTTCATAATATACATAGCCATAAGCTGTCTTATCAATGATGTTCCAACAGTACCGGCTCTAAAAAGTATGTCCTTCTCCAAATATTACCTCTGTATAGGCATGCGCCTTAGCCTACGATATTCACCCGAAAATTCAAGTCAATATCAGGCTCTTTATCTCCCTTGAAACCAGAAATGTTTTCAAAGGGAATATCAAAACCGTCTTTTTTAAGCTTCTTACCACATTTAGGGCAGATTTTATCCGGCATATCACAGCCTGCCATTCCTGAAAAAGCCCTAACCTCAGGAGTATCAAATTCAACATACTTACAATCACAATAATAATGTGGTGGTAAAAGTTTACTTCTATTATTCCTGATGTATAGGCTGCAAAGCTAGAAACCTACCGAACCTCTGGAACCTACAAGATAACCATCCTCCATGACTTTTTCCACTGAGTGCAATTATATACATAACTGCAAAGCCATTACTATAATAGAATTAAGTTCTGGTCTGGCTTCTACTATCTCAGGAAGAACTTCACCATACTGTTTATGTGCCTTTTCATAACAGGATTTAGTCAACTCTTCATCACTGTTCTCAATAACGGGTGGACATTTATCCGGTCTGACGGGCTTTTCATAAATTCAACCATATCTGCTATTTTTCTTGTATTGGTAACCACTACTTCATAAGCTTTTATTTTCACCTAAATGTGAAAATTCCTCCAACATCTCCTCTGTAGTTCTTAAAAATAGGGGTGGCTGCTTATCTGCATCATTATAGCCTTTTCCATACATAATAATGCGTCTATATATCTCATCATCAGGATTTTAAAAATGCACATCACAAGTAGCACAAAACAAACTTATCATACTTTAAGCCTAAATCTACTATTCTTCGATTAATATTTTTAAATCCTCCTCATGCCTCTATTCTATATCTTTCCGAGTTTGTATCATAAATCTATTATTATCTATAGGCTGAATTTCAAGATAGTCTAGAATTTAGCTAATTTCTCTATTTCTTCATCGCTTTTTCATCTATGTATAACTATGCACAACTCTCCGCCTCACAAGCCGAACCTATAATAAGCCCTTCTCTATATTTCCTAAGAATAGATTTTGTATACGTGGCATTTTTATTCAAAATATTCTATATACGATGAGAAACCAGTTTATATAAGTTTATTCTGCCTATATCATTTTTAGCTATTATTATTATATGATTAGCTCTGGATTTTAGTTATATTAATAGAGACTCTCACCAAAAGCGCAGATGCTTCCTTTCAAAGTATATAAATCCCTATCCTTTAACATTTAGTAAATTCTATCCATATATATGCAGTTGCAGCTGCATCATCAACAACCCTATGATGATTTTCCAACTTTATACCTAAAGCTTTAGAAACCGTATCCAGCTTAAATCTGATTTCGATTAGGCAAAAGTAATCTTGCCATAGCTACAGTATCTATAATACTTGGCTTATATTCCAAACCTAAGTCTTTAGATTTTTCTTTAACAAAACCTGTATCAAAGCTTGCATTATAGGGCTACAGCAATACAATCTTTACTAAACTCTAAAAACTTAGGGCAATACTACGTCTATAGTATCTGCACTGCTACCATAGAATCATTTATACTTGTAAGTTCCTCTATTTTTAAAGAGTATAGGTATTTGAGGATTTACAAAAGACGAAAATCTATCTATAATTTCCCCATTTTTATTTTAACAGCACCAAATTCTATAATCTTATCTTTTGTAGCTGAAAATCCTGTTGTTTCTATATCAAATACAACAAAAGTATCATCTAAAGTATATTCTCTCAGTTTATTACTAATTCCTTTCAGTCATCTACAACATATCCTTCTACACCATATAATAATTTAAAGGTCTATCAGAATTTTTCCACAACATGATTTAGCATCAGTAAAAAGCTTTGCATTACCATGGTCAGTGTATAGCTAGCATCCAACCCCACTTATATGCCTGCTTTATTATATCTGCTTCTGAGACTTACTCCATCAAACTCACTCATCTTGGTATGACAATGAAGCTCAACCCTTTTTCATTTGCAGTATCCACTCTTGAATTAGTTTTTCCATATCTTCGCACTAATACCTGAAATATTAGATATAACTAATTCATTATCAAATCTATCTATAGTAGTTAAACCTCGAAGTTTTATAAATGAGCCTACTTTTAAAGCATTTCCTTATATACTTCGATATTGTGTTCTTTTAGCAAAAGGTTTCACATTTATTGAGTCAGTAAAATCCGTTATAGTTAGGCGTCAAAAGTGTAGAACCTGTCACTCAAAAATCTCTCATCTAAAAGAGCATATTTGTCCTTTTACATTTGCTTCCCCTATCTCCAAGTATCTCTTCTATTTTTATGAAATTATCATCAAAATCCTTTCCACATAAGACATCGGTTTGTAGATTTTTAGAATATACAAACTTATTTTTTCAAACTTTTTAACTTCTTTTTGTTTCAGTTTTAGTTTCTTATGTATTTCTTTCTTTTCAGACTTAACTTCTATATCTACTATAGCTTTTTGATGTCAAAGTCATAAAATTTACTATCATCTTTATTTATAGCAGTATTTCTAATATTCTCATAATAGCTGTTATTTATTATTTTATTTAATTCTTCATCTTTTTATATTCAACGTGCCTTTCTATGAAAATTTGCAACTTATTCGCATCTTTCTATAAATATCTTCTCTAATATTCTGATTAACTCAGGCATACCGCTTCTATTAAAACCCGTATCCTCTATTTCCATACTTACCTTGGTTCCTTCAAAGGTAAATTTTATACTGTTAAATAATAAATAATGTCTTCTATTTATAATTCTTTAACTCAAATGCTATCTTTTCTTTATAAGCCTCACTTTCAAATTTTGAGGTTGTAAATACTTGCCAAATTAAATTTTTCTACTATCTTTGTGCAAAATTTTCTATTTGCGAGATAAAATTTTTAATATTTTTCTCTAAATCAATAAGACTCGTCTTATCGGTAGGCCTGTCTGTTTAGTAATGCATGTGAGTTAATTTGTCAAAGTCCTTTCTAGCACTAAGTCTCGATACTTTGCTATATATATGCTCAATTCTTCTAAAAGTAGAACTTTCAAGAAACTAAATTATAGGAAATACGTCTTTAAATGTTTTCATTATTCTCCTTGTTGTGTGACTGAGTCTCTAATTCTTCTTCCCAGGCGAGCCGAGATGTTCCTCTTCACTAAGCCTTTTTATAATCTTACGCTGATCAGTAAACCGTTTCCTACCCTCACTCTACACCAATATCTGCTTCTTTGGCTTCCCGGGACTATTAACAACACACCCCATAACTGCAGCACTTTATATCTAAGTCGTAATCCGGCAGCCAGTCTTTCAACCTTATTGGCAAGTTCTGTCGTCAATACTTGTTCGACCAACCACAAGTGAGACGAGATACTACTTCAACACACTTCTAAGTCCTAGGTTTTTAAAATAAACAGCACATTTTATCTCTCTCTTGGATCCTGTCAACGAAACTCTAATAGTATCTCCTACACCTTGAGTTTAATGTTGTACCCAAACCTATGCTGGACTTTATCATTCCTCTTTGAATTGTACCTGCTTCTGTATACCTATATAGTAAGGAAAATCTACTTTTTCGGATAATAATTCATGTGCTTTTATGCACATCAGTACGCTCCAACGATTTTTATACTAACATTGCCAGATTTTCATATCCTAAGTCTGTTGTATTTTTATTTTATCCAGGGCTGATTCTACTATACCTTCTTTCCTGTAACTCCATTATACTTTTCGATTAAATGTTTCTCCAAAGAGACACCTGAGTTTACGCCTACTCTGATAGGAATATCTTTGCAGGCAGCTACAACTAGCTATTCTATCTATATTCCCTATATTACCGGATTAATTCTTGTTTATCAACTCCGTTTTCTATAGACTAGCAGTAACTTATAATCAATGTGTATCAGCTACTAAGGTATGTATCCTTTTCTTAATCTCTTTTATAGCCTTTGCAGCTTCTATATTATGGACAGCCAACTCTAATAATTTCTGACCACTCTTTCTCAAGTTCTAAAATTTGAGCTGCGTAAGCCTCTACCACATCTTCTGTTTTTGTATTACACATAAGATTGTATAAGTATGGGATTATCTCCACCTATAAATCTATCTCCTATTTTTATTAGTCTAGTCTTTCCATATATTGCCTATCTATTAATTATTTTAAGTATGTCGTTGGATATATATAAACACCATAAATAACATAGTAGAACAAAGCCTGCAATATGTACATAAGCCTCTACTTTTTATTTGCTTGTCTTTTGTAAGCATTTCATATAAGAAAAATACTATTCTTCCACCATCCAGTGCGGTATAGGTAACAAATTCATAACTCCAAGATTTGCACTAAAATATTATCAAATTAGCAACCGATAGTAATACTACTTTTAATCCGTAGGATTTTAGATTCATTAATAGTTTCTCCTACAAAATTTACTATCCCAACGGACCGCTAATTTGATCTATTCCTATAAATCCGGTTATCATAGCTTTCAAAACCTGCCAGTGTACTTTTAATATTAAAATAAAGTTCACTTATCATGCTATCAATAAAGAAATAAATGACTTTTTCCTTTTACAGGTTTTTTGTATCCCATGAAATACCTACAAGCTTTCTTCCACTTTCTTTGTCAAAGAGGCTCAAGTACATATGAAAACTTTTTATTTCTCCATTTTCCACTCTACTTCCAACTCATATATCATCTACATTGAGTTGTATTATACAGAATATATCTCTTAATATGACTATATTCATTCGTTTACTTTTTATAATCTCATCTCCGGCTTTAATTCCTGCTATACTAGCGGAAAGCCTTGCATTGTATCCGCTACTATTGCCTTATCAACTCCTGTATTTTGCAATAACAAATATGGAAACTATAAATGCAGAATAAAATTAAATAAAGGACCCGCAAATACTACCATAAATCTAGCTTTAAACAGACTTAGCTCCCAAGCTTCTTTTCATTCTATCTTTATCTTGAGATTCTTCCAGTCATCTTCTCCAAGCATTCTGCAAGAACCACCGAGCAGCAATAGTTTTATCGAATATAAAGTTTCTTTACCCGATGCTTTAATTTCTAGGTCCCATACCTATAGCATATTCCAAAACCTCTATATCATTTAATTTTTGACAAATATAAAATGTCCAAATTGTATATACTTACTATTACACTAAATATAAGTAGGCTACAATTATATTCATTAATCTATAACTCCTTTTCAAATCTTTCAAATTACTTTCTACTTCATCTTTTATAGCTAAAAATTTGCTCTAAACTAGGATTTTCTATGTGTTTATGCTCTTTCATAGCGTATTTTATAAACTCAATTATATCTAAAATATGCTATCTTTTCTTCTAAAAACAAGCAACAGCATACTCATGTAGCGGCATTAAAATGCAGTAGGCATACTACTCAATTTTGTATAGCTTCAATAGCTAATTTCAAGCCTTTCAAAAACTTCAAATCCGGTTTAGAAATATCTATACTTGAGAATTTAGTAAAATCCAGTCTTTCACCTTTTAATCTTTCAGGATAATAAAAAGCATATTGTATGAGGCAAATGCATATCCGGTACCTAACTGAGCCATAATACCACCATCTTCATATTCTACCATAGAATGAATTATAGACTGAGCTTGAATAACAGCTTCTATATTATCAGGAGCTACGCCAAAAAGCCAATGAGCTTCTATAGCTCCAGACCTTTATTAACCATAGTAGAACTGTGTATAGTAATCTTTTTCACATAGATCCCAGTTAGGATGCTTTAGAGCAGATGCTAAATCTACCTTTTTCAACATTTCTTTTAGTATAGCCTCTAAAAAGACCACCACTGGCAGTTAGTAAAAATACGTGAAACTTTATTGTTTTCATTTCCTTGTAAACATTGGAAAAATTGCACTATGCCTCACTATCAACGGAAATATATTTACATCTCTTTAGCTAAAGGCATTTATTAAATGTCGGCACAGCATAAAGTTTCTTTATTAGCAAGTGCTATATCTTTTGCCCTGCATTTATAGCAGCTATGGTGAGGTTCTATACCTATCATTCCAACAACAGCTGTCAGAACAAGATCAGCCCCTATCATACGTAGCAACTAAAATAAGACCTTCCATATTACTAAAAACTTTTACAATCTAAAGTCTTTTATATTTTCTCTCAATTCATTTGCCAAATCATCAAATCGCTTTACTATCTCAGGTTTAAAACCTCTTATTTGCTTTTCAAATAACTCTATATTGCTACCACAACTCATGCTACTAACATTTTAGTCTTTTATTATCTCTATATCGGTGCCTCGAGTTCCTATAGATCCTGTAGATCCAAGTATAAATATCATTTTCATTTTCTACCTCTTTTATAATATTTTTAATATTTGGTTTTTATATAAACATCAAAGCATATAGCCGGAGCCGTAAATAAAACACTATCAAATCTATCCAGAACGCCACCATGACCGGTATAAGATTTCCAAAATCTTTAATATCATGATTTCTTTTAATTGCCGATGCCGCCAAATCACCTATTTGTGAAATTATTGAGCCTATAAAACAAGCTAGCTACGCTAAATATAGGATTTTCAAGTGATGCCATTTAGAACCTAGAATTGTGGCATACAAAAATTCCTAATAAGGTAGAACCAACAACTCCACCTATACAACCCTCTATTGATTTTTAGGACTTAACTTAGGAAAAAGCTTTGTGTTTACCTAGTAACATCCCCTAACATAAGCACAAGTATCCCTTTCCCAACTTGATAATATAATAAGCCAAACCAAAATATTTGCCATCTTGATATATTCTTACTTTTATATATATCCAAATAATACCCCAACATATAATATCCCAAAAACACTGTACTTATTTGTTCTGTTTTAAATTCCGGAAAAGTAAATACATAAAAGGACAAAAATATAAGTAAGTCGAAATAAAAAGCAACGATTATATATTCTTCTATATTATACAAAATAAGTAAATAGTATATTATAGTACAAGCATAACCCTAAATAGGAAGTTATCTTTCCTTCTATTTTGAGTGCCTATATATAGCTCATATATAAGCCTATTAAAGACAGAAGTGAGTTGTAAACCAGAGTAAGATTCCAGCCCTACCTATTATCCAAGATAGACAGGAGTACAAGAACAATTCCACTAATGAGTCTTTTTTACAAACATTAACGTCCTCCAAATCTTCTCTCTCTATGATTATAATTTTCTAGCTTTTATAAGTTCATTTTTATTGAAATCCGGCCAAAAGTGTATCTGTTATATAAATCTCCGAATATGCTGTTGCCATAATAAATAATTACTATTCTAAACTCTCCACTAGTTCTAATTAACAAATCAGGATCCGGTGTTCGGCAGTATCGAGATAAGAACTTATCAATTCTTCACTTATATCTTCAGCTTTTATATTATCTGAAATTACTATTTGATATTGCCTTTTAATTTCATCTCTTGAACCGTAATTTACCGCAAAGTAAAAACCATTCCTGTATTATTTTGTGCTGTCTACTAACTTATCTATTCCTTCTATTATATCTGCTGCAAATCTGGATTTATCACCTATCATTTTAACTAAAACATTGTTATTGTTGCAACTTCCATAAGTCATATACAATCTAAATAGATTCATAAGAGCCGGAGACTTCTTCTTCACTTCTTTTTCCAATTTTCTGTTGAAAAACCATATACTGTTAAACTAAAAACTCTAATCTGGCATTCAATCCTCTACTATTTTTCCAGGTTTCACAACCTGCTTTATGTCCCATTGCTCTGGGCAAAAGTCTGCTCAGCGTCCGTTCCCATCTAATATTATAGCTATATGCTTTGGTATAATAAGATTATCTACATTTATATCCATATTTACCTCTATATACTAAAACATGGGCGAAGTATAAACCACCCATGCTTTATATTTTATACTGTCATTATTTCTTTTGATTTATTCTCTACAGTTGATTCTATATTTTCAATAGCTTTATCTGTTAGTTTTGAATCTTAGTATCTCCTGTTTTTACATCATCTTCTGTTATTTCTCCGGATTTTTCAAGTTTTTTTACTGCATCTATAGCATCTCTTCTTATATTTCTGATAGCTACCTTAGCCGCCTCACCCTTTTTCTTTATATCTTTTGCAAGCTCTTTTCTTCTATCTTCTGTCAGTTCAGGGAAAATAAGCCTTATACTTGTTCCATCGTTAGTAGGATTAATACCAAGTTCTGACATATTGATAGCTTTCTCTATTTCTTTTAGTAAGCTTTTCTCCCAAGGTTGTATAAGTATCATACGTGGTTCCGGAACAGAAATATTACCCACTTGTTGAAGTGGTGTTGGGCTACCATAATAATCAACCTTTATCTTGTCTAATACATGTGGATTAGCTCTGCACGCTCTTGATTTGCATAAAATCTTCTTTTTAATACATCTATAGTTTTTCCATCTTGTCTTCATATAATTTAATTGTATCTTGCATTTCATCCTCTAAATTGTAACTTTTGTTCCGTTAATTTTACCATCAATAGCATTTTTAATACTATCATCTTCATTTAAGTCAAAAACAAACAAGGGCATCTTTGCCTCCATACACTTACAGAAGCTGTTAAATCAACTACTCCAAGCTTTTTATTTATAACTTCTTCTATATTTATCTCATCATAGCGTTTTGCATTTTTATTTATCTTCGGATCACTATCATAAACACCATCTATAGACTTAGCCAGTAAATAATATCCGCCTCTAACTCAACAGCCCTAAGAACTATACCTGTATCTGTTGAAAAATATGGATGTCCTGTTCACCGGCAAAAATACTACTTTGCCGGCTTTAAAACTTTCTATAGTCGCATCTTTAGAAAACAATTTTGTCATAGTTCCACATATAAACGGAGAATAAATTTCTGTATCCATTCCCTCACTTCTAAAAATCTCAGATACATATATACAGTTCATTATAGTAGCAAGCATACCTATTTGATCTGCCTTAGTTCTGTCTATTCTCTCACTGGTTCTTCCACGCCAATAATTACCACCACCGATTACAATACCGATTTCTATTCCTTTATCTACACTTAGCTTAACTTGTCTGGCTACATCTCTGACCTTATCTTCATTATAGCCACTTCCCATGCCATTATTTGACAAAGCTTCACCGCTTAACTTTAACAAAACTCTTTTTATATCCATAATAATTCCCTACTTTATCTAATGTATGATGTATACTATCTATATAGATAGCTTATTAAATTTATTATATCATATAAAAAGTTTTTACATAGGAAAAATTTTCATAATATTCATATACTATATTATTATATTTTGTCCTTTTCTTACAGATAACTTTCTTATGTTATCTTATTATAATTTTCATTATTAAAAATTATTTTTTATCTCATTTTCGTTTTGCTTATATTAAAAATGAAAATATAATTATAAAGTTAATATAATATAAAAATAAACATCAAAAATCGCCCAAAATATCATACTTACCCTCAACAGTTGGAGACTTTATTTCCAAACTATTAGACTAATATAATATTTTTGAACGATTTTTGTATTCTACAGATTTAATATCCTAGAAAAATAATCTATTTTGACAGCAGAGAATATTCCACGTATAGACGCTCTCGTAATATTAGCGGATATTCCTACTCCATATGTAACTTTTCCACTATCTACATCAAGTAAATGTATATAAAGATGCCGCTTTTGCATTAGTACTGCATTTAAGCATGCTCTGTATAGTCAAGAACCTTTATATTTATTTCAAGTGCATTTTCCAATGCCGCTTTTACTGCATCGATAGGACCATTACCACTCCCTCACATTCTTTTTCTTCTTCATTATAAAGATATTTAAGTTTAACATGTGTAGCGAATTCATCATCTCCTATATCTGTTTCAGTAATATAAAGATTTTTAAAATGTAGCGGAGTTTTTTCTTTCTATATACTCAGACTTAAAGCTTTCAAAAATCTCTTCCGGAGACACCTCACCCTTGCTTTTCTGAAAATCTTTTTGTATTACATCTGCAAACTCTTTATGTACTCCCTTTGGTAATTTATATCCATAGAAAGTATCCATAACAAAAGGCAACTCCACCCTTACCTGATTGAGAATTAATGCGTACAACAGACTCGTATTTTCTTCCTATATCTGCTCGGATCTATAGGGTAAATAAAGGGACTCCCCAATAAGGATTGTTTCTTTCTCTCATAGCCTTTGTTCCCTTACTAATGGCATCTTTGATGTGAACCTGAAAATGCAGTAAATACAAGTTGACCTGCATAAGGATGTCTTGGTCCGACACTCATTTTTGTACAACGCTCAGATACATCAATAATTTCTTTTATATCGTCCAAATTAAGTTCCGGATCTATGCCTTGAGAAAACATATTATACCCTAAGGTAAGTATATCTACATTTCCGGTTCTTTCTCCATTTCCGAAGAGAGTTCCTTCTACCCTATCCGCTCCGGCTAAAATAGCAAGCTCCGCCGCAGCTACTCCTGTCCCTCTATCATTATGTGGATGTACACTAAGAATTATAGCTTCTCTATTTTCAAAATGAGTATTCATCCATTCTATTTGATCGGCATAAACATTAGGAGTATTCATTTCAACAGTAGCGGTAAATTTATAATAATCTCTTTAGTAGCTCCCCAGGCTTTTTGAACAGCTGTACAAAATCTCTAAAAGCATAATCAAGTTCTGTTCCTGTAAAACTCTCGGTGAATATTCAAGTATAACTTTCACCATCATGCTTAATCATATATTTTTAACTAACTCCTTACCCTCTATAGCTATAATTTTCTTCTTTAGACTTTACCAAATACAACATCTCTTTGCAAAATAGAGTAGAATTGTATATATGTACTACTGTCTTTTAATACCTTTTTATAGCTTCAAAAGTTCTCTTTATAAGATGCTCTCTACACTGACATAAAACCTGTACACACACATCATCAGGGATCATCTTTCTTTCAACCAATTGTCTGAGAAAATCAAATTCTATTTGAGATGCTGCCGGAAAGCCTATTTCTATCTCTTTAAAACCAAGCTTAAAGGAGCAAATTAAACATCTCTATCTTTTCTTCTACTATCATTGGCTCAATAAGGGCTTGATTACCATCCCTTAAATCTACTGAACACCATATTGGTGCTTTCATAATCTCTTTATTAGGCCAAGTTCTTGATTTCAAATCAACTACCGGCACTCTTTTATATCTTCGATATTTTTCATCATAATTTCCTCCTTCTTGATGTAAAAATAATAGCTTGGCACTAAACTAGCTAATGCCAAGCTAACTAAACTCTATAATTATAACAAATCTGTGCTATAACATCAAATCATTATTTTTCATAACTTCTATAACTTTATCTATGTGTTACATTTCTTCTATACTACTGCTTCTACCATAACTCTTATTAAGGGCTCTGTACCACTTGCTCTAAGTAGTTTCTTCCATTATCCCTAGCGAAGCTTCAACTCAGAAATAGCTTGTATTACTTCTGCATTATTTTGTGTTTTCATTCTTATCTTTAACTTTTTACATTTCTGAGAACTTGTGGAAAAATACGAACTTCACTTGCAAGTTTGGCTAAACTTTCTTTCTTCTCTAACATAACTTCATAATTTTTAAAGATGTAAGTATACCATCACCCCGGTAGTAGCATGTTTACTGAAAATTATATGACCTGATTGTTCACCACCTAAACAATTCCCATTTTGTTGCATATTTTTCATAAACATATTTATCACCTACTGCTGTCTTTTTCATAACTTATACCTTCTCTATCGAAGCTTTTTATATAAACCGAAATTAGACATAACAGTTGTAACTATAGTTTTATTTTTAATGTTCCTATTTCATTCATATATTTACCACAAATATATAAAATCAAAATCTCCATCAATCTATTTCCATTTTCATCAACAGCAAGACAACGGTCTGCATCACCATCATAAGCAAAACCTACGTCACACTTATGTTCTTTTTACATAATTACATAAATCTGTCATATTGGTACTGCCACAATTAACATTAATATTTAGTCCATCCGGTTATTATGTATAACATGAGTTTGAGCTCCCAAGGCATCAAAGACATTTTTAGCTATACTTGAAGCACTACCATTAGCACAATCAAGGGCAACTTTCTTACCTTTGAAAGAACGTGTAGCTATAGAAATCAAATAGCCTATATATCTATTTCTTCCTGCTGCATAATCTGTCGTTCTACCCTATACTTTCTCTCTTAGCAAATTCAATTTCTCCCATTTTACCATCTAGGTAGCTTTCAATTTTTTCTATTACCTCTTCTTCCAGCTTTTCGCCTTTTCCATTTATAATTTTAATCCCATTATCATAGAAAGGATTATGACTGGCACTTATCATTATTCCGCAATCAAAATCTTCGCTTCTTACAACATAAGATACACTAGGAGTAGTTGTTACATGCAAGAGATAAACATCTGCACCGGAAGATGTAAGACCTGATACTAAAGCATACTCAAACATATAACTGGAACGTCTGAGTCATCTTTTCCTATAGCAACTCTACATCTTTTTCCATCTTTGGGTTGCTTACCATAATACCAAGCTAAAAACGCCCTACTTGATGAGGCATGCTCAACCGTTAAATCAACATTTGCTTCACCACGAAAGCCATCTGTTCCGAAATATTTACCCATTTTGTTCACTTTCTTTTAGTTCTTCTAAATATCTACGTAAAGCATCTTGCCAAGTTGGTAGATGCTTGAAACCATTTTCATCTAATTTAGATTTATCCAGTCTACTATTATGTGGCCTTTTAGCCTTTACAGGAAAGCAGTGGAATCTACTTGATTTACTTTACATTTCTATACCTGCTTGTTTAAATATCTCTTTTGCAAAAATCATACCAAGAGCAGAGTCCTTCATTTGTAGCATGATAAATACCATATTTATCACTTATTACCATGTCACAAGTAAAACACTTAAATCTTTTGTATATGTAGGAGAACCTATTTGATCATTAACCACATTTAACTCTTCTCTTTCCTTACCAGGTTTAACATAGTTTTAATAAAATTATTACCATTAAGACCAAACACCCAAGATATATCGTACTATAAAAATTTTGCTTAAATTTTTCTACAAATAATTCACCTCATATTTTTGTATATCCGCAAGTATTAAGCGGTGCTCTTTTATCATTCACCTTCCAAAGGCTTATCGCCTTCACCATCAAAAACATAGTCTGTGCGAGTATACATAAGCGTGATATTTTCTCTTCTGAAATTTCAGCTATATACTTTGTTCCGTGAGCATTTATCTTGTGAGAAAAGTTCTTTTTCATCTTCCGCTTTATCTACTGCTGTATATGCGGCACAATGTATAACTGCATCTAAACCTTTTTCTACTTCAGCTGATATAACCTTTCTTACTATATCTTCATTTGTTATATCCATTTCTGCTATATCTACACCTACAGTTTCTACGTTTCTATTAGTAAGCTCAAGAATTAAGTCTTTTCAAGTTGTCCTCTAGCTCCTGTAATTAAAACACGCAGTATAATCTTTCCGTCACATCTTATCAAAGTATTTTGTATATTCTCCGTAATTATATGTTGCCACCACTCTTTATTATTTAGATACCATTCTATAGTCATAGCTATACCTGTATCAAAATTATATTCAGGCTTCCAACCTAATTCTGTTTCTAATTTTGTAGGATCTATAGCATATCTTCTATCATGACCGGGTCTATCTGTTACAAACTTAATTAAACTTTCAGGCTTATCCGAAGCTTTCAATATAGTCTTTACAACTTCTAAAAGTTGGTTCTCTCATTATGACCACCAACATTATAAACCTCACCTACTCTGCCATTTCTAACTATTAAATCTATAGCAGCACAATGGTCTTTTACATGCAACCAGTCTCTTACAGTTTCACCTGTTCCATATACAGGAAGCTCCTCATTCGCTAAAGCTCTACTTATAATAAGCGGTATAAGTTTCTCACGGAAATGATATGGTCCATAATTATTTGAACATCTTGATATAGGTACAGGTATACCAAAGGTTCTATGATAAGCCATGACAAAAAGATCTGCACCGGCTTTTGATGATGAATATGGACTTGAAGTATGCAACGGGGTATCCTCAGTAAAGAATAAACTCGGGTCTATCTAAAGGTAAATCGCCATAAACTTCATCAGTTGATGCTTGATGATATCTTTTAATACCATACTTTTACAAGCATCCAAAAGGTTGTTGTTCCCATAACATTAGTTCTAACAAAACTTTCAGGATCTGTTATCGATCTATCAACATGGCTTTCTGCTGCAAAGTTGATGTTACATCAAGGTCTTTCTTCTTCAAACGGCTTACAAATTCCCTATCAGCTATATCACCCTTTACAAATTTATAATTTGGTTTTATCCTCAACCCGGCTCTAATGTCTCAGATTACCTGCATATGTAAGTGGAAATCTAAATTTATTATCATGTCTCCTCCGGATGTTGTTTACCATATAATGAACTAAAGGTTTCCTCCTATAAAAACCTGCTCCACCTGTTGCTATTATCTTCATATGCTCCTTTTGTTCATTTACTTGATTTTATCCTATATATTTTTAACATATTTATGATACCACAAAACCTCATAAATACAAGCTTTTAGTTTTGCTTATTTATGTATTTTTGTTAATATTTTCGCTAACTTATCCTTGTTTTTAATCAAGATTGAAAACGAGTTTCGCAATTACCTATTAAAAATATATTTATAAAAAGTTCCATGTTTAATGCTTTTTCACTATCCTATAAAACCTATCTCTTTTGCAACTCTTTTTATCTGTTGAATAAAAAGCATCATTTTTACGTTCATCTGACATCTCTTTAATTGGAGTTGTAGCCCATCTATATTTGTTCAATGTCCCATAGCCTCTTTTAAAAAGTTTTGCATACTTTTAAACAATTATATTTACTTGGCGCATCTGTTAATATAATTTTTAATTCTTCATCTTTCAACTTTTCCCTTTATTTGATGTGTCGCGTAATTTTCATTTTCTTTTTCAAATTTAATAATAATATTAGATACAAAATCAATCATTAAATCCCTTATCATCAATATTCTTATTTAATAAAATCAAATATTCTCTTCCTGTATTCATGTTTTCTTCATATAAACAAACTCCTCCTCAATAAAAAGTTTATCAAAATTCAACAACTTCCTTTCCGATATGCTTTTTCTAATTTTTAGTATCAAAATAGCACACTAAGCGGTTTTCACGCTTTCAAATCGCTAAAACCTAGCATTTTTAACAGCTCTATATCAGAAACATATCTTTCACTATTATTCCAACTCTTCTTTTCTACTGTTCGCTTCATCCAAAACAATTCAAAAATAAAGGTTTTGTTGAATACTGGGAAATTTGCTTAATTTAAACTCGTTTTAGATTTTTACCGTCCCAGCCCCAGCTCCAGATTAAGTTTTAGTAACAGAAATTTAAATTTTTGCTATTTTAACTTTTCATACATTCTCTTATTTCTATTAAGTAGTATAATTTTACACAACTCATCTATATCTATAAAAACCACTTGAATAATTCATAATTTAGAATCTAAGATTTAACTTTTTGTTTTATTATATTAATATTATATGTAAGATCTTAAAAATCATTGTCTTTGCAATTTCATTACACTTTCTAGATTATGTTTACTACCGAGTCGTCCTCAACTATATTGTTTGTCTCTTATTACATACATAGCCAAGCTGGAGGTCATAAAAATAATGATAATGACTATCAGGTGGGCAGTAGTTAGATGCTCAACTGATTTCAATTTAATCTTTCATACCATCGGAAATCCATTTTATCAAAATCCGTATATATATTTGCCGTGTAGTGTCGCCATCCCTTTTATCTAAATGGTATGTAAACCAATCTGCGTCTTTTCCGGATTTTTCCTGTAGCTTATCGATGAAATTAATATAACTGCAATTTGAATAAACCAACGCAGGATTACCTTTTTATTCCCCAGAGAAGAAAAAGTTTGATGCTCGCGTTACAGTTTTTCAATCCATACTTTTGCTGTTGTCCAACACGCTTTCTACCCGGCTTTTTACAACAAGTTCCTGTGCGTGATATTCCAATTCAACATTTTATTTCAGGCAGGAATCGATTGGATAAAAGTTTGTTCAGCATTTTCATATATGTATTTATATAAAATGTTTTATCCGCCAGTTCATATATATCGTCTTTAGAGGGAGTGGTGTATATTCCATACACGCAGTCACCTCTGATTCCAATTTCTCTTAGATTTTCATCCTTGGCAGGAATTTTCAATAAGCTCTGATGTAAAACTACGAATAATTTTAGATACCTTCTCCTTATCTCCGTCTGCAAATAATTCAGAAGAATCCCTAATGTCTACAAAAATCCCCCGTTACCCAACTATAAAAACCGTTTGAAAATGTAAACGCCTCATCGCTCGGTAATTCATTTTGTTCTATAATAATTAGCTCATTGTCTAATATAGCTTCTATTCGTTCTTTCCCTTTCTTGTAACCATATATTGCCATAGTTTCCTCCTCAATATATATAAATGCCAATAAGCAGAAGCGTAACAAGCAAAATAAATCCTATGATTGTGCGTTTGAGCTCCCAAATGTATGTTGCATACTTTTTATAGATGCAATATTAGCATTTATGTATATCTGCTCAATTAAGTCATTTAGTAAATTTTCCTTGTTCATCGCATAGAATTTCTGCTTGTAAGCTACATAGTTGCCGTTCTTTCTTATTCCTTAAAAAGATGCGTGAGTTTTCGTCCTTTCTTCCAAGAGCTTCTTCTGAGGTTTTTGCAACCAATACGCTCCCCAGATTAAACATCCCACACTTACAAAAAGAGTTGCACTTATAAAAACAAATCAAATAAAATATATGACACAAGGATTTTACTTCATACATTTTTCACAATATTAAATATTTCATTTCAACCCTTCATTTGTAAGGATGATTGCAGAAGCACTCAAACACGGCTAAGACGATTGATGTCCTGTTATCACAGTTTGTAACAAAAACCTATATTGCGATCAAATGTTTTGAGTTGCAATTTCAATTTTGTATTCTAGATCTTCTTTATTCGTCATAGGTCTTGTCTTGTCTTCTTCTGTCATTACTGTCATGTCAAATATTCTCCTTAATCCATTCATCAAAACCAGTTTCTATTATGCTGGGTGGTAATAATCAACATTTTCCGCAATAACCTGGACTATGTGCTGATCCGACTTGTATTTCTCGTTTTCTTTACATAAATGCTCTACAATATTCTCATAGAATAGGGACTCATTGCAATGGAAGAAATCCCATTTCTGTTTGCAACACCCTGATAAAATGACGCATCTACAACAGCTTTTCAATCCAAATCTTATCATTAATACCGCTGCCATTTTGTCCAACCTTAATAATCAAATCCTGACTGCATCCTAGACCAATACCTGCTCGAATTGTCGAGTATCCATTCTTTTTGAGCAGTTTATTCAACTTCCCATAGATTAATTCGACAAGCGTGGCGAGAATATATACTAAATCAGTTTGGTAGAAGCGTTGTAAATACAGTACACGAGTCTCCCGGATACCAATTTTCACGATAGTTGTTATCATCTTTTAGAATTGAAATAATCTCCAGAACAAAAAGCTTCTGATAGTACGAGCAGTACTCTTCGTTGGGGAGATTTGAATAGATTGCTCAATCCACAATGTCACAAACAGTGCACCAACCCATGCGCTTTAATTCCGTTTTTCATAGTAAACTCAGCATCTGATAACGGAATATTTTTCCTTTTCAACGATTTTGGTTGGTGAAACCAATATAGATTCTATAGCTTCTTTAGATTTCTTATAATCATACATTTTTGTACCTTACCTCCGAAATATCATATATAGTCGATGGCAACAATTAAGCTACAGTCTAATTCTTTATATTTTCTTGCACACTAATTTGAACAATGTTTGAGATTATTCTTTTTGAAAAATTTTACCCACTGTCTCAGCAACTCATTTTAATGGACTCAAAGTCTTATTTGCAGCCATTCCGTACCTTTTTCATTTAATTCTAATTCTTATTTTGTACTGTTCGATATATTCAAAAAGTATTTCAAAATGCAGGCTTTTTCATTTATTGAATCTTGAAAATTTATTTCACTTTAAGCTTGTTTTCAGAATTATTTTCCCATCACAGAGCCAGTTCCAGTAATTATATGGAATATTTTAAAAATATTTTCATAACGCTTATTGATGAAAATTTAAATGCTCCTCAATTTCTGAATTACTGATTCATCACCATTTTTCGTTTTCCCAAACAGTTTTTATCTCAAACTTCGAACTTGATCCCTATGATAAATAACATTTACTTCAAAACTGTCATTAGGTTTTAAAGATATTCATATAGAAATTTATCTCTAATAATAATTATATTATATTTTTCTGGTATAGATGCTGAGACATTATGAGTTGTCACATTTCCTGAATTGATATTTTAATTTTATAATTTCTTTAGATATCTTATATACTCTTGCTTATATTTAGGGTTTGTTCTGAATATTTTGTAATTATTCTATTTATTTCCTTCATGCTCTTTAATATATGATTCAAATTTTTAGTTTTCTTCCGTTTGACGACTTATTACTATGATAAAAAGCTATTCGATAAAGAGCTATTCCTGAAAATACAAAAGATAAAATAGTAATATACGCAAGTTACACCTAAAATTTCTTCATTGAATCTGCATACTTCCCCTCATAAATTTTTAACATCTTCTAGTTCTTTTTCCTTTCTTGAATAGCTTCCATCTTTAACGTCATCTATGTTTGCATTAATTTTATATTCATTGGCTTTCAATAATTCATCTTTAGTAAACTCTTTTACCACAATCTGAACATTTATAAGTAGTTGACTCTAATTCATGAATCAATTTTCAAACTGATTATTTACACAAATTGAATATTATTAAGTCTTTTGATAATGTAACCCCTTCGCAAAATATTATTTTCATTATTTAGCAAGAATGTATTTGCGATTACCTCCATCTTCTTTGTTAAACTGCATTACAGCATGACCAGTAGTGCCGACCTCTCATGTCAAAAGCTTATGATAAATTTGTTTTATTATAAATTACAAAACGGAGCCTTCACTGGCTCCATTAAAATATAATTAATATATCAAATCTATTAATTATTTTTATTAAGTTCAACTCTAAAATATTATTCTTAACATTATTATCAACACTAAATACCCCTTCGGTAAATTTAATAATTCTTCTATTTTCATCACTAAATAGATTCACCGACGACTCCTCAAAAATATGAATAATATCTTGTTTAGGTAATCATTTCTAACAATAATTTATTCCCACATTTTTAAATATATTTTTCATTTTAATCATGTGGAAATCCCCTGGTTCATTCTGTCTCAACCTTTACTATTTATTTGTCGCTAAATATTGAAATTGATTGTTAGTTATGATTCCTAAATCACAAGCTCGATAAAGCATTGCTGTATTGAAACTCCCCACTTTTTCATTCTTATATAATATTCAACTCAGTTGGATATCTTCGCATCATTTAAATACGTTTCTTTTGGCAAAAGAAAACGAGCTTATAAAATTTATTTGCTTGCCTTTCTCTTCATTCATCATTAGATAAAGTTTCAATGTCTTCAGTCCAAGGATGGAGCATGTCCCTAGTTCGTGAGCCAAATCAAAGTTTATTCTTGCTTTTCCTCCAATAGATAAAACAATTATATAAGTTTCATTACCATTTATATCTATAATTTGACTCATACGCATCAATTTTTCTATCCGATAAGCTAACTCCTAAGTCACAATTAATCCATTTTCTTCTAAGATATATTGTAAAATCATTTATAGTCATACTCTGATCACCATTCTCTAATAGTCAAAAGCTAATATTTTCAATATCTTCATCAGATAAATTTTATTATCAATACCTATTTTAGGTAAATTTAAAAGCGGAAAATCAATATACTTATATAGAGCTTATATACTGCACCAATAAATTACTTTAGTAATTTCTACAGATCTGGGCTACTAGTCGTGCTTAAAGATCTAAAATAAGTAGAACCAGACTTAATGTTGATACTGTCGTCTTGATAATTAATAGGAAAATGTAAAGTTCTTGATAATTTAATAATTGTTGAAAAGTCCGGTTTTCTTATTGTTTCGTACAACGAAAGTGTTTGTTTACTCAAATCTAGGAATCTCCTAATTCAGCTGAGTCATCCCTCTAAAAGTTCTGAGCCGCTTTTCAGTCTATCTCCATTAAATTTAGGGGTCTATTCTACCTCCTCTTAACCATGTTTTTAAATTTTTCTCTTAATCCTAGTCTATACCTTTATTAGGTTTTGTTATCTTCTTTATTTAATTTATCATCAGATTCATTTTCTGAACTTGTTAATCTAAGAAATCAGGGCTTATCAGCTCATTGATTGAGTTCTTTCTCCGCTATGTTAAATTGGTTTCCTAATAAATACCAATTCATTTCACTTCTTTATTAATTTATAATCATATGCTACTACTATAATAGGTATACTCTTCAAAATCTATATTAATACCATAAAATATATTTTTAAAATCTTTCTCATAAACATCATTATCAAAAGTTTTACCTAATTAAAAAGACATTTGTTTATTGCTAATTTCATTATTTAAAACAATTTTAAGATTGTCTGCATATAATGGAACTTACGATTTTTATCTATTGTATTCTGTAAATTTGATAACATAACGGTTATTAAGATTTAGTATCTAAATCTAAAAATAAATCTTCCTTCAAAAGCACATCTTTTAAATTTATGAATAATATAATTATCAGAAATTAATACTTCTTTCAGCTTTGTATTGATAACATCTGATTTACACTTCCTAAGCAATTATGAATCTAGGTTTAACTTGTATTTACAATCTAAAATCTTGTTCTAATGCCTTCGCAATCGTTAGCTATCGTTTCTTTTAACTTTTTCCAATCACACACCTCCTTCGATACTTGTCGATATTTGTTATATTATAGGACTATATTTTTAGAAAAGTCAACTGATTTTCATTTGTCTAACAATTATTAGCTTTCTTAATCTTATTTAAAAGAGAGTGATTACTCAATCCCTTTGCTACTTCCATATTATGTTCCAACACTATTTCCTTCACAGAATACTGAGTCTATATATTTTTCCATCAATTCTCTGGTAAGATTTTGTGTTGTCTATTACTTCTTTTCTTATTTTGCTTTTTGTATTTTCTTTTATCCTTATATTTCTTCATCTATCAATTTTTAGAGTCAATGAATTTTTGTCTATTCATCTTGCCTAATTTATACTTCTCAAAATTTTTCATTTTTCTTAGCTTCAAGATCTTCGATAGATTTTTCCATAGGTTTTCACTTTTACTTTTCATGTTGGAGCTTCTAACCCATTTTCCTTTTATCGCTTCAAATACTTGTTCTTCAGGACTGCCCTTGAGTTCTTGTGTTTCATTATTACCTTACATATCCTACAGGTAAAATATGTGTAAACTCTGAGACTTCATCAGGTCTTTTGTTTTAGATTGAATACAGCTAGAATGTGATTACAAGTTGGACATTTTTCTAGCTGGCGAAAAATTTTCTGTAAATCATAAAGAAAGGTCTTCTATGATAAAATATTTTTATCATAAGAGCCCTTTTATTATAACAAGAAAAGAAACCCGATACACAGAGTACAAATGACAGAAGGAAAGCGTAACATCATTCACCAAACTCTTGGAAGAATACGATATTCAATCAGCAGAAGATCATTCAAGACGCTCTAAAAGATCTTCTCGGTGGAACGATCAAAGAGATGATGGAAGCAGAGATGGATGAACATCTTGGATACGAAAAATCAGAGCGTTATAATAGCGATGATTATCGCAATGAGTTATAAACGAAAAAGAGTAAACAGTCGTTAGTGGTTCTGTGGGATAGAAGTTCCTCAAGACAGAAAAATCAACCTTTGAACCTCAAGTAGTAAAGAAAACGTCAAAAGATATTTCCGACATTGATCAGAAAGATCATCTCTATGTATGCGAAAGGTATGACAACTCGTCAGATCTCAGAAACGATCGAAGATATCTACGGTTTTTGAAACATCAGAAGGTTTTATATCTGATGTTACAGATAAGCTTTTACCACAGATCGAAGACTGGCAGAATCGACCTTTGGATGGGATCTATCCGATTCTCTATATAGATGCGATCCTACTCAGTTTCGTGACAACGGTATCATACGAAAAGCTAGCTGCTTATGTCATTCTTGGTATCAATACAGAAGGAAAGAAGGGTCCTTACGATTCAAGTAGGCGATAATGAAAGTTCTAAATACGGCTTTCAGTGTTAAATGAACTGAAGAACAGAGGTGTAAAGGATATCCTCATTCTGTGTACAGATGGACTGACAGGCATAAAAAGAAGCAGCTCTGCGGCCTTTTCCGAAAACAGAATATCAAAGGTGTATAGTACATCAGGTGAAAACACACTCAAATACGTACCGGACAGAGGATAGAAAGGCTTTTGCAACAGACCTAGAAACTATTTATCAAGCTTCGGATGAAGAAAAGCACGTCAGGCTTTGAGACCGTGTTACAGAGAAATGGACATCAAAATATCAAAATTCCATGAAACGCTGGTACGATAACTGGGACGCTATCACCCCTATTTTTCAAGTTTTCTGTGGATGTAAGAAAGGTTATTTATACCACCAACGCCATGAAAGCCTCAAATTCCACATACAGAAAGTTAAATCGCCAAAGAAGCGTATTTCCAGCGATACAGCCCTGCTAAAGCCTTGTATCTGGCGACATTTGAAGCCACTAAAGTGGACAACTACCATACGAAACTGGGGACAGATATATGGAGAGTGAGCATCATGTATGCAGGGGCGTCTTTCCCGAGTAACAAAAATCGACCACAAGTCAAGGATAAAATAAACGTCGGTCTTTCGACCGACGCCCTTGACGATGGGTCTGATTTGTCGATAATTATATCCATAAGGACGAATGCCAAATGATGGCGTTTCGCTCGCTCTTCTTGTCGCGTAGAAGTCAAAGATGGAATTTTGGAGACTTTCAATTCACTGCCACAAAATGTCTGGCAAATTGAGAGATAGCATCCAAATTGTGTGTCTGATAAATTTTGTGTGGCTGAGCTTCTCAGTTACGTCATCAGTCATAAGAATTGTGTTTCGTCTCCTTTAACGCTATCTCCTGCTTTATCCGTCAAAGTACTTTATACCTTACCATCATCATATTTCTATTTTCTTTTAAATAGCTCGTTCATTAGCCACCGAGTTACTTTCCGATGCTTTTACTTTTTCATTCTCATCCAGTGAATTCATTAAAGTGTATATGCAAAAGTACTGACGATTAGAATGCAGTTCTGAGGTGATTTCTTTCTTTTTGAAATCATCGATATAAAAAGTGCTTTCTTCTCTTGTCAAAAACTCTAATTAACATCATGCTGCGTTAGATATTGGGAAAGCATTTTACGATCTTTCTTTTAGAGCATATTATTGTGTTGCTGCTTTAAGCGAGTGTCAGCTGTAATTTCAGATGCATAGATGATTAATTCCATTTATAAGTAATTCTAAATCATGTTATTTTTTTATGTCTGATTCGCTATCATAATAATCCAATAGATTCCATTGGCAAATTAGTTTTTCCTTCATCTGGTTCATGTTTTACAAATAGGCTTTTCCATATAAATGCTCTTTATAAAAACTTTTATCACATTTTAAATGACTATCAACACTAATTTTAATAATAACGTAGCATTTTTAAATCACGCTTATATTTCTTGTTAACTCTAACCATACCGATGATAGTTAATCCAGTAACTTCTTGGCGTTGGTGCAAAATTACATTCTTGTTTTTTATTGTTTAATCCTTCTTCTTCTAGTACATTGGAGTAATTTCTAACCTTTTTGTTCCTCTATTTCCCGAAAAGGTTATATCCATCCATATCTTGAATAACAAGCTTGATATTTTTTCTGTGTGAAAGTCTTTTGTCTATTCTTAAACCCAGTTATATTAAGTGTGGACTTGCGGAGATCTTCAGCAATACATCTTCATATGTGCATGGTTAGCGAATACAAATGATATTCTTTCAATATACCCATAGTACCAAAATTAAAACCATTTTAAATGTAATTGAATGGAAAAAGGCTGTCATCCATATTTAAAACGCACTCTTGGTAATATGCATTTTGGCATTATCTACGATTGATTTGTTATTGCAATCCCATTGCAAACTGAGAAACATAGATTCTACTAAGAGATCCATCTAAAATCCAGCGTTGTAAATATTTCAATTCTGCCGAAAGTGTGCAATTCTCTTAGTCTCTGATTTTTGGGTGTCGAGCCAGCGAATAGGCCACGGAATCTGCAAACAGCATTTTCTTATTAGTTCTTTTGGTGCTGCTAACTGGTGAAAAATGCTGTATATCAAATATAATTGAATTATTTCAATTAATCGATTGCATACTCAACATTTTCTGTAATGCTTGCCGTATCAGATTTTTTTAATAATATTTAAGCCTATAAATATAATTTTCCATAGCATTCTCCTTTAAAAGGTACACTAATACTAATTCTGTCGGTAACATACAGTATTATTATACAGTATCCACTGTAAACGAATACGATTCAATTGTTTGATGGTTAAATGCTTTGTATTTATACATATATATTTTACAACATGAAAGCAACTTGCTTTTCGCCTTCAATAGTCATTTATAATAATTGCATGAAATGCGGATTCTGTTATTGAGCTTGAAATACTAATTCATTATTGAAACATGAAACCGTTGCCAATTCAACGGTTTCATAGGATGATATTTGTTGAAAGGAATCATCCTATGAAACAAAGATATATTTTACAAAGAATGACAACTATTCACTTCTATTCCATGCAACTATTATTCATTCTATATTTTAGTTAAACCTTTTAGGCACATAAGGTTCATTCAGTTGCATCAAATTTTCAACCACAATATTAGCGGTATTTTATACTATTGTCACATTACTGTATGTTATGTGAAATAAGATGTAGAATTCTTTTCCAGTAATTTCAATTTCATAATTATTGATACAAATAAACCCATCATTTTTAGTTCTAATCAAATCAATTGATTTTGTGTGTCCTAATATAACCACATTAGTTCTGATAAATCATATTCATTACCTGATGTTTGAAATAGAGTAATGTCAATTGTTTACAATGTGTCCATTAAATTCTCCCTTCCTATACAGTTTATTATTATAGTTTTGCAGTTTTCTGCGTTTTTTTCTGATTTCATGCTATACCATGAAGGTTTCTATCATGCCTCCGGAAACAACGATATTCTTTGCTAGCCATACCTGACCGAGTGTATTGTTCGGAGTGTTATTATGAAAAACAACCAACGATTCTGTTCACCAAAGCCCAAAATTCTTGTTCTGAATTATTTTCAAATATTCTGTCAACATTAGTAGAAGATTTTGCATTCTGGTATTCTTCGTCTTGTAAGAGTTTTCTTTTGTAATATGAACAAGTGGGACGTATTAATATTTTTCTTCTGCGAATAATCTTATTTTTTGTTTCATCTTCCATTACAAATTATAACAAAGTATATTCTTTCACAATAACGAAACCACTTTCTTTAATTCTTTGATAAAACTTGGCCAGTACCACTGAAATCGTCAATATTCCTTCTCCACATAGCCCCATTAATAATTATTAATTGCATTTATATTCTCACCAACAAATTTCACGATTAAAGACATTCAAGAGTTTATACATTGTCCAATAATCATTAGGAGCTATTCGTCTTCCCATCTTTCGTTTTTATATACATATATGGTATTATCATCACTAATAGTTGACAACTCTATCAACTTGTTATGTAGTTCTATTAACAATTTGTTTTGTTAACTTCTGAGGTAATATTCAAGATTTTGAATTAAATAAGGCTTAGTTCTTTGTATTCATCAGGTATTTGGATATCCAAATATCAAATTTGTCTATATGACCCGTGTCCTTGCATCTGTTTCAAATCCATGTCACTTGTTCTTACAAATTTCTTTAACAAACTTCTACATCACACTTTCTCCTCCTCTTATGATTTTGAATATTTCATATATAAAATCAACAACTCTCATTATCATACTATTACAATATATTAATAAGTCACATAATCACTGCAACACAGTCAATTGATATTAATATCCACCTTATTAAAATCAGACTGTCATATAACAATTACCTGGAAAACTTACATATACCCATTTGCCTACTTCCTCTGGTGTGTTAAACTCATAAACTTTTCCTAAGCACAGCTCTCTAATGATTCATCCAACTCAAGATGTTATTATGGTTGATGTTTACATCTACCACAAAAGTAAATAGTTTTCTTATTACTATTTCATAATCATGTACAAGACTATCACTTTCTCCGTAGCAATTATTTCATCTTTCATCATCCGTTTTAATTTCACAACCCAAGCAACAGTTACTTTAATGCCCATGTTTTCAAGTTTGTAGTTTTGCTTATCTCTTTCAATATTTCCTTCAAGTTTGTTTTCCAAAAATCATGATTGTTTTAGAATGGATGAATACCTGCAATTTTTCATGCATGTCTTAAAAGCAACCGTTTATAAAAATAGCCGTCTTGTATTAGGCAAAATAGATATCCAGAGACTTCGGTAAAGAGATTCTTATAATTCACTATATCTGAACCCCTTATATATAAAGTTTTTCTCAAAAAATTTCCCAGGCTTTGTGTTTTGCTTTCTTTCTTATAATATTTTCACTTCTGTTCATGAACTTCTTTTCTTCATTATCTGAATCTCCTTGCAAATTCAAGTTAATAAAATCTTCCCATTCTCGCTGTATGTTTCCAAATCCTTGCCTTGATGTGGACGTTTCATATTTTGTTCTTCAGCAAATATTCTTCAGAAATAATTTCTGTTGTATATATGATACGCGCAGGACGTCCCTCTCTCGTGAGCGACGAGTATATCCTCCTGTTGCTTCATCCACTGCGTCCCAAACGGTGTGACTTCATTTCCCAATGCTGCAGCGATCGAACTTCAATTTATACCTATATAAATTGACATTCCGTAGTTCATAAGTTTTCCTGTTCAAATTTTCAACCATTTCATCCTGTAATTACTTTAGTCCATCCCTATAGAAATACAAAGAGTTTCAGCTATAATTCTGTCCATATTGCTGTCAATCAATGCAAATTATCGTCTAAAAGTCTGATTATTCATTCCAATATTCCAGTGCCCGTTTTCATCAATGATTTATTTATTACGTCCTCTAACATCCGTGTGATACCCGCCGATACGATATATATTTCATTGCTGTAGAGTCAAAGTCGCGGATAACTGTGGATGATTTTTATAAATAAGAGTTTGTGGTTTTTCCGGCATTTAACAGAGTGAGGAAGATCTAATTCCGATTTTATGAGAGAACCCTACCGTGAGGGCTATGCGGTATTTATATCGATTATTTTTATTGTAATATCGTCTTGTTCGTTGCGGGTGCCGACCAACTTATAGCACTGAAAATTTCATCCATAAAATTCTGTGTTTTCTGACAAGCTGCTCCTTTTGAGAGTTTTAGAGTTGATTTCATTTAACAGGAGTTCGGACTGCATTTCAAACTCGGTCGCTTGAGGTGATTCTTTCACTTTGGAACCGTTAATGTAATGGATATAATCTCTCCTGTAGCATATTCCTTGATTTCACCTTTATTCTCTTCTCTTATTATCTTAATGATAGGAGACATTCTCCAATTTATTCAATTCACTGTCGTGCATATCTTTCCGACAATAGTCTAATAAAACATATATTTCCGACCATTCTCCTTTATTTCCGTGGCATTAACACTACCTCCACTGATGTAATCTGTTTATGATTCCTCTCGGTTTATTCCATTTTCCTTTTCAGGGTACGATTTGATCTGTTCGGCAATTGCACGTATGACGGAACCGTTACGGGAATTTCGAACTGTTTATATAGAGTGTGTATCGGCAATTGTGAATTCATCGGGAAAACCCTGAGTCTGCCCATTCTCTCAGGTGTTTTACGAATGTATTCTGACTTACTCACCTTTAATATGAGGTAACGGATAAAGTCCTTCAAACGCTCATCTACGATAAGTTTACTCTCTCTTCCCATTCCTCCTAGACAATAGCTCATACAGTCCTTCTCGATTTCATATCCAGCCATTTCCTTTTGACTATGCCTCTTTTGTGTCTTTAACGATGACTGTAAGCTGTGATAAATAATACTTTGAGGACACTTCTCTTCAACAATATCTTTCTGCTTTTGTTTCATCGGTTTCCTGGGAATTCAAAAATTCGAGGTGCTATATGCATTCCTGAATGCTACATATATATCCTTTCTTCTGTTTGAGGAACTCCAATCCTTACTATTCAAAACTTGATAAAACACCGTCATCCCAATTCTTTCTGCAAAATATTTCTTATCACCAGAAATGTCGCTCCATCATGGTGACAAGGTTTTTGACATTCACAAAATACAATTTTCGGTTTATGTTCCTTTATAATCCTTGCAACATCAAAGAACAATGTCCCTCTCTCGCATCTCGAACCCTCTTTTATGTCCTGTATGGAAAACGCCTGACACGGAAAGGCTTGGCAAGCAATCTATATCGTGATCGGAATATCTTTCTCATCAACTTTGAGTTATATCCTCTTGGCTACAATTCTACCCCTCATTAAAATTTGCTTTTACAAGTTTCTACCGCTTTTCATCCCATTCGCTGAAAAACTGTTTTACATCATCTTTGAACGCCCGTTCAAAAGCCAGCATATCGCCAACCGGCCAAATAAACTTTCAACCAGTCTATACGACCTTTTCTTCCTCCTTTCCCATTTCGTTCGCACAGAAATCTTATATACTACTATAGCATATTTTCTTTATAAAATAAACCAGTTTCATCTTCTTCATTCTCTCTATTTTTACTTTTGTTTAATTTCATTTTTCATTACCTGTATATTCATTCATATTATTATTTTTCAAATATTCCAACTCTTCATACTCTGTTTATTAATGAATTATTCTTGATTATTACTCTGTTCAACTTATAATTCTTTAGAATGCTCATTTAATTTCACGAAAGATTTTTGCCGTTTTGTCTTTAACTCTCCTGCTGCTTGTGCCTCCAGGTACGGAATTTCTTAAGGAAAATATCTATTTATATAAGACTACAATGGATTTCATCTTTTCTATTCATTATAATATAAATTTTCGTTCAGTTTTGCTATAACCTTCATAATATGCATATACAGATTTAGACCTTTACTACTTTCATCCTCTTTTTGTTCCAATGACAGCTTATCAATTTCTAATTTATTCATTCTTTTCAATGAGTCAACTGATACCACGCTCTAATTCTTCAATTAGTTGACTTTTATTCTGGTTCAACAGCGTGAGCATATATTTTTGAATTGTGTTTTGACATAATCATTTACCTTTGTGACTTTGGTTTTTGTTTTGCTAATATCGGTGATGTCCTATCTTTTATTATGGTCTGGTTTGTAATAGTCTGCGGGTTTTTGATATGTGGACATCTCTTCTAATCTGGTTAATATGAACTAATTATATCAGTTAATCTTCATTCAATTCAGTCAAACATATATAATTCTTTATATAGTCAATTCTAATTGTGTTGGTGTGGCATCAGCTCGGATGATCTTCAATCATTCATTCTTTATCATTATATATTTCATCAGTGTTGGTGATCTTGGTTCGGTTCTAAATGCTCGCGGAATGTCTCAATATATGTAATCTTTAAGTAATATATATATATATATTTCTTTATATAGTTTATATTATATCATTCTCAATTTTATATCTTTATATTCTATTATTTAAATAGTTATAAGTCTCAGTGAGACTGAGGCCGTCGTGAGCCTCTGGGTGTCTGGGTTTTGTGGACAGTCATGTGGACCTATTGTTGGTCTTTTGCATTCTTTGATGACATTCAGTGTGAAATATGTGAAAACTGGGTTGATAACTATCTATTATTGAAAGATTATTTATCAGTGGTGCAATGTAATGATTTTTGGTCAAGTTGTCTAGTTCTTCTAAAATTATATTATTATATCTGGAAAAGTTAACCTCAAGTATACTAATATTCCTCTGATGTTTATAATCAATCATTTTATAATAATTATATATGGTTTTAAACTATGTCATCAAAATCAATCAATTCAATATTGAATCAATATATAATTAAATATTCTATATTAGTTATATAATTTATTCTTCAATTAACACGGCCAAAATATCATGTCTTTTATTAAAATTCTATATTCATCTTATATTTTGATTATTCATTTTCAGTTTTCATCGATATATTCATCAACTCATTTCAAATGGGCTCATCATCTTGTATTGTATCACTCTCAATTAACATCTTTGAACCTACTTTTCAACATCTTCAATCATGTGTGTATATTTGATCGGGACAGTTTTAATTCTTGGTTCTGATCATGTAATCAAACCCTCTGCCCATGGGTGCCTGGATGGTGAGGTCAGCCCCTATTTTTGATATATTGACCTACCCTATTATCGTTAAACCGATATATAAATCTTTTGTCTTTCAGTTAATTTTATTATATAGTGGGTTGTGTGTGGTGTGGTTTTATGTGTGGTGTGGTTCAGCTGTCCTTCTTTTTAATCTTATTGTTTTATATTCTTTAATGATATATATAGTATATCTTTGATGGTGCATCAGGTTGTTATATATATTATTATGGATAATATTAATATTTATATTCTTTTGATCTAAGTTTTGAGCAGGTTTCTGTTTTCAGACAAATACCTGTTGTTTCTGTCTTTCTGTGTGTATAATTTTAATTATATATATTTAATCTTGATATTATATTTTCAGGTTGAGAGGA